>Ga0098038_1000520_pt1 | contig 17168 bp, 20 predicted proteins | sample 5B_taG_FD_75051 | JGI IMG/M metagenome (GOLD analysis project Ga0098038, IMG submission 75051) | Marine viral communities from the Subarctic Pacific Ocean - 5B_ETSP_OMZ_AT15132_CsCl metaG | ecosystem: Environmental > Aquatic > Marine > Oceanic | place: Pacific Ocean | collected 2015-01-08 | reverse complement strand
TGCCACGAAGGAAACTTCAGACGATTGTTTGCCAACGGAGTTAAGTCACACGTCTACGTTGCCCTCAGATTGTTTGAAGATGTATGGGCTGCTGAGTTAGGTGAGTCATTAAAAGATTACTGCGAAGCTTCCGCTGCCGACTTAGTTAAGTTACCACGTTGGCAAGAACTCAAGACACTTATATCTTCCAGTGACAACTGGTCAGCAGACAAACGTTATTACTTCATGGCGAAGATGGTATGTCATGCCAGTAACTATGGAATGAAAGCACCTACGTTCCGTGTCAATGTATTACAGAAGTCAGGCGGTGCAGTAAACCTAACCAACAAACGTGCCACGTTCTTTCTCGAAACTTATCACAAACTGTTTCCAGAGATTCGGTTATGGCATAGAGAAACTATCGCAGAACTAAATCGTGGTAGAGTTTTACGTAACTTGTTTGGTTATCCTCGGATGTTTACACAACCAATAGAGCCGTCCATGTATAAGGAAGCTTACGCTTTTGTACCACAATCAACCGTAGGCTGCATAACTAACATGGCATTCACAGATTTATATAACCATCCACGGATACAAGAACTAAATGCAGACGTGCTACAGAATAACCACGACAGTGTTTTGTTGCAATGCGCTCCCGACGTTGCAACCGAAGTAGCTAAACTAGCTTGCATAGCATTGAACAGAGAAATGATTTCACCTTTTGGCGAAGTCTTTCACATGAAATCAGAGGCTATGATAGGCGAAAATTGGGGAGAGATGACAGACATATAAATGACGAACATAGAAAAATGGAGATACTTCTTAAAAGACTTAGAATCACCTGACCTGTTTATTGACTGGGGATTTTACAGTATGATATCAACAGCATTACAACGTAGGGTGTGGTTGTTTCCCGACACATTCACACTATACCCTAACTTGTTTGTGCTGTTAGTTGGGCCACCTGCTGCTGGCAAGTCGCGTGTTATATCACAGGTAAGTGAGCATATTAAAAATCCTGTGCTAATAGATCGCAAACCAAACAAGAAAGCTAACAAGGTAGACATCAAACCATTCTATCCACTGAGTGCTGATACCATCACACAGGAAGCGCTTGTACAATACATAGTGAAGGAGTGCGCACGAGATTTTCATTACATGGATGAGAACAACCAGAAGATGCGTTCCTCACATTTCTCTGTGGGTTTTATGATAGAGGAGTTGGGAGTGTTGTTACGCAAGAACACTGACAGCATAGTGAATATGCTTAACCAGTTTTACGATAGCCGTGACTACACATACAAAACTAAACACCAAGGCACAGACATTATCAAGAACGTATGCGTCAACATACTAGGCGGCACAACACCATCATTTATACGCACAGCTTTCAACGATCAGATTATATCACAAGGATTTACGTCACGTGTTATCATGGTGTATGGAGACAAGCCAAGATTCCTACGACAGTTTCCCGGTGTTACTGAACAGCAGAAAGCATGTAAGTCAGAGGTGCTGGCACACCTTAAAAAGTTAGCATCCATAGGTGGGCCGTTGACGTTAAGTGAGGAAGCTGCTGACTATCACAAAGAAGTTTACGAGAGCGGTCAGCTTACACAGAAAACACTAAACAAGGATCACAGGCTTGAAACATATTACGGACGCAAGAATGTACATTGGCTAAAGCTGTCTATGATAATGCACTTCGCCGATGGCACAGCATCAATGACAATCGAGCGCGATACAATGGAACGCGCACTGCGCTTGTTGGCACATACAGAGATTCGTATGCACGAAGCTTACACCGTAGCTGGTCGTAACGTGTTAGCCGAAATTCAACGCCGCATCTGCCAGTATATTATAGATAAGGGCGCAGAAGGTGCGTCATTTAAGAAGCTGCTTATCGTTTTCGTAGATGATCTGAGCCAAGAAGAATTAAGAACTTGCCTAGAGTTTTTACTTATGACAGAACAAGTGAGTTTTGATAGTCACACATACAATGCACTTGTAACTAAACCCGCTGACCCTACAGAATATTTATAACATGTTTAGAAAAAACACATACGAAACTACGGTTAATGTAATAAGAGCCGAGAAGTTAGATTTCATACATGACCGTGCTATATACTTTAGCGAAGAAAGCACTGCGATATACGAGGCTTACATTGATGGTGAGCCTGAGACAGGCGGTTATCGTACACAGGTTAGCCCAGCCCATACTGACTTAATGTTTGTAGATGAACATGGCAACACCGTAGAACTCACCGAAGAAGAATATAAAAAAGCAGAAGACTTAGCGTACTGTATAACAGAAGACCACGCACACGATTGTGCGTGGGAAGATCGCTATGACGAAAGGGATTAAACATGACACAGGCATACCTTATAGATAGCACAACTAAACTTGTTTCACAGGTGGAGGTTGACGGATACAAAGACATTCAAGAAAAGATTGGATGCGAATTATTCACAACGGCATGTAGCCTAGAAAATGGTGACACGTTGTTTGTAGATGATATGTCCTTGATAGATGGTAAGGAACATGACTTCTTTATGTTTGCTGATTATCCATCACCTATAGCAGGTAACGGATTGCTGGTAGGTACATCACGTAGCGGTGAAGAGAAGGATTGCGAAACGTCTATAGTAGATTGTGCAATGAAGGTACGTTGGCTAGAGAAGTTATAACTCTTCGTCTTCTTCCTCAACTTCAATGTCTTCCAACACTGTAGTAACAACACGGCGAGTTAGTACACCTATAATACTCTCGTATGATAAATCAAATTCGTTATAGTAACGGCCTATCAAACCTTCGAGATCATTGTAAAACATTTGCTGTTGATCTTTTTCGTCGTGTTGTTTTTCTTTCATCTCAGCAAATCCCAAGCACCTTCATACTCATGGTGCTTCTTACCAGTGATAAAAATCTTCAGCGTCTTACAAGTAACGTTTTCGATAGGTAATATCCAAAAGCGTTTTACTTGTATGGCACAGCAAATAAAAAAATCTATAGAGTTTTTATCGTAAGCATCTTTGGTAACTTTACCATGACATAAACTAAAAGCGTAGTGAGGCCCATGTCTGGGAGTCATCATTACATTTTCCGTAGACTTAACTTGCACCCTGCAAAAATGTCTATCCTTTTCTGCAATAATATCATAACGAGCGTTATCGCCAAAAGGGAATGACACATTCCAGTTACGTTCTATTAACTCCTGCGCTACTAAAAGTTCCCCTCGATCTCCCAACGCTTTCATATTTACCATACCCAAACCATATCTAAATCCTCTGAAAAATCTTCAGGTAATATATCATAGTTCATTGCTGACTTCTCGCTATTTGTAACTCAACGTAACCTTTAACAAGTGCTTTACGTGTAGGTGACATGGCTTGCTTCCTTGCCCACTCATTAAACGTACGTTGCCAATCCTTACCTCGACCCATCTTTATCATAAAGTCTCGGTAGCGCATAAATTCTTTGACACCTTCAACTGTTTTTACAGAAGGCATTGTCTTATCAGATGTCGTATACAACCCTTGTACATAAGACTTCAGTTTATCTGGACGGCCCTGCGCTCTGTCAATCTGTTCTCGTAGCGCACCGGGAATTGTTTGCACCATTTCTTCAACCGTCTCAGCTTCTTTAAACTCACGTGTGTCAGGACGCATGTACTTATTACCCATCTCAGGTGACACAGTCGCATCTGTAAAACCTTCAAGGCGACGGAACACACGGTAGTTCCGACGCATGTTAGCTTTATCCATCTCTTCACGTTGGAAAGCTTGTTGTGATATTATGCGATAGGTTTGTGTGGCACGTAGCATGACATCGTTTAAAGCTTTGCCATAAGTTTCTATCACAGGAGCGCCTTCTTCTATGGCACGTACAGCGTCAGCCATCGGGTCCATCATGGTCTGGCTGAAAAAATCTAACGCAGGAAAAACAAAACCGCCTGGCAGGTCTGGATTGTAGCCTTGTTCAAATCGCGCCCAATCGTTTAGTAGCGCACTAACCAAACCAAAGTAACCTGTTTGGTTTAGCATATTAACTACAGCGTAACGTGCTTCATCATTGTTCTCTGCTTTAAGCGCTTCTTCAAGTGTAGGTGCGCCTTGCAGTTTGTTGTAAATAAATTGTGAAATGTATGTAAGAGCGCCGCCAGTAACTACAGCACCTAACGTAGACTTAACGAGTGGTCTTATGTCACCTTCATTAAATAGTGGGCCAAGGATATCACGATCCATACGTGTAGTCTTTTCAACTGTCCAACGCGATAGCGAAGTAAACAGTGATGGCGCACCAAACAAAGTCCATGATGGAACACCACGTACATCATAAGTGCCTTGGTTAATTTCAACCCAGCCAGCAGCCATGTCATCCAACATGTTATCAAACTCTGCATCACTCAGCTTATAGCTGTCAGCTTTATCTGCATGACGGCGCAATGTACGATAATCTACGCCAGACATTCTACCCAACGTTTCTAATGTACGCATGGCAAGCCTGTCTGTATCTGCTGCGCCTATGTTCTGAAGCACAAGCGCACGACCAAGGCCAAACTGCAGCGCTCTTGTAGAACGTTCTAATACGTTACGTCCAGAATACTTTGTAGCTAGATCACTCCACTTGTCTAAACCGTTCAACAACTTGGTGTGTGTTTCCAAACCAAACTCAATACGATTGGATTTAGTTTTGTTAACACCCTTTGCGTGACTCCTAACCCAACTCTTTCTTACGTCTGTGAATGACTTTACTAAAGCACTCGCATTGTTCCAGCCCATATAGGGTAACGCCAGTGTATAAGAGGTGAATAAGTCACGTATGCCAGACATAAAACCTAGCCAATGGCTAACAACTAAACGGTTGGCTGTACGTCCAATAAGTTCTGAGCCATCGTAGTAACCTAGATAGCCCTTCATAAAATTCTGTACCGCTGGATGGCTTGTCATACCAGCATTCAACTGAATCTCTTTACCCTCTATGATCTCTGTCTTAGTACGTGTTGTAAACGGACTGTCTTTGAGAGTAGCTGCGTGTTTGCCCTCATGTGGAACACCCAACGCAGCACGTACGACAGCATCGTTCTCAACATTTTTGTAGAACGCAAAGTCATCTGCGAATCTTTTAAAGTATCTTGTGTAGTTGTTAACTGCGCTTGGTTCAATCCAAAGCAGCCTACCTTTATCATCCAAAGTCTTTGGCAAACCTAGACCTTGCACCTTACGTATCGCACCAAATTTTGTAGATCCAAGGTCGCTATCAAAGTCAACGCTCTTTGAAATGTATTTGTTAAGTGCAACTTCTAAGTCAGCATCAGTAATTGCTTTATCATCACCACGAACCTCTTTCCAATACTCAAGAAGTTCTTGCTTAGCCGCTTGTTGTTTCACAAGTCCAAAGTCACCCTGCAATTCACGGCGCTTCAGTAAGCTAAATGTTTCTGGCACATAATCTACATCTCTACCTGCAGTAACATAGTCACCTTCAGACGGTGAGTATACTTTCATACCTTCACCAAGCTGTAGATCACGCGCTTTAGTATAGTCCTTGGAAAAATAATCCACATAATAACGCACCTTACTGTCTGGTGCATCGTATGCTGCCTGTGCTTCGCTAGGTACGGGTAGCTTGCGCCTTCTATGTACCATGTAAATCTGTACAAGTTCGGCATCGCGTTGGCTTAGCTTCACCTCACCTTGGTGCATTAAGAATTGTTCTATGAAACGTCCCTGCAACTCACGACTGTCACGGGCTGTAGCATCCAAAGCATCAGCAACTCGATTGGCAATCGCTTTCTCTTCTACAGTTTGACCAACAATTCTCACGCTATCTACAATACTACGTATACCAAACTGTGTAAGCACTGCAGGGTTAGACGAGAAGTGATCTGTAGCAGAGGTTAACTGATAGTCGTTCATATCCTCTAGCAATTTTTCAGAGTCTACCTTCTGTAGTCTTTGGTCAGTGTAGTATTCTTGAAGCTGGCCGTTAGCTTTTTGAAAAGGTTCGCGGAAAGCTACGACTTCTCTAACGCCATCAAATACATAAGTTAATCCATCGTAACCCATCTCGTTAAGAATACGATTACGTATATCCACAGGTGTTGGTGCTATGCCGCGTTCTGGATTAAAATTTTGTAACGCAGTAGCAGGATTAATTCCATCAATCAACCCTTCTAACGCATTAACGGGCATGCTACTTTCTGGATTATTTCTAGCCTCGTTAAACGCAATCTCTATAATTGCATTACGCTCTTCTGAAATTGTATAACCAAGCTGAGTAGCTTTTGTTGTATAGTCATTGTAAAATGATTCAATATCTACTTGTGATCTACCTAAATCTAGTAAGCTTCTGAAGTTAGTGCGTATACTTATAGGTTCTCCGTAACTAACTGATTTATCTTTATCAGGTGTTATGTATATACCACGACCAGCTAATCCTCCGGGGCTTAACTCTTCTCCTTTAAAACCTTCAGCTAATATAGTTTTAGCAGCAGGTGATCCATGATACATCTCCAGTGAATTTATAACCTTGGCTATATCCTCACCTTTCATGTCATTTGCAAAAGGTTTATTAGCAAACCGAAGCAATGCTTTCTGTGCTTGTTCAATACTAAACGTACCAGACTTTATACGTGACACCATTTTATCACGTACTTTTTTCGTGTAACGTTTTCTAAACTTCTCGTCATACGTGGCAGCTATCTTCAGTCCTTCAGTAACTTGTTCAGCTTTCGCTTCCTGCAATCGTAAATGATCCTGACGTATTTTAGCAAAGGCACGTGCAGCATCAGTTGGTTTACCGTCAGGATTTTTAAGCGAAGGATTCTCAGCTTCCAAAGCTTCACGTATCTTACGCATCTCCTCGGCTTGCTGTTCAAATGTTAGCGGCGGTTCATTGGGATCAGCAGTACCACCACTGTCCTTACTGTAGCGTTCACCTCCAGCAGTAGGAGAATCAAGACCATCACCCGCAAAGCGCACAGGCAACTGAGTTAAAAACAATTCAAGCTGTTGTGGCTGTAGCACAGGTTGACGTTCACCACGCATGGCAAGCCAATCAGCTAAGCGCTCTAAATGTTTATCAGATGTATCACCCTTCTTAGGTACAAAGCCTTTACGTGCATCACGTTCCAGTTTGTAATCATCAAACCATTTACCTAGCTTAGCCATCACACCTGCAGGTGCATCAGTCATACGCTTCTGCAGCATCTTACCTGCACGTTCTACAATCTGTTCTTCAGACCATATACGTTTATCTGTGTCAGACTCCAGCGCATTACGCATCTTGCTTTCAGCAAATAAGTCAGTCTCAAAAAATTCTAATAAGCCACGATGCTTTGGATCATCGCCACGCTTTAACACTTGCCATAACCCATGCAGATATTCATGGAAAGGTGTGTCTGGGTTATCAAGCTTCTCGTTAAGAAGTATCTCATGTGTTGGTAACTTGTATACACCTCTCGTAGTCTCAGCGTTATAACGATCAGTTGCTTCTATGACAGCCCTACGCCAACCCATACCTAAACGCTCAGACAAACCTTTAGCATCTTTTAGTAATTGTTCAGACGGAGGTATGCGTAATGCTTTACCAGTAAGTGCTTGCTGTCTTTGGTTGTGTCTGTTGGCTATCTCTTCTACTTCAGCTTCTTGGCGTTTGGCTTCGTCACGCTGTGCTTTACGTTGATCGTTAAGTTCTTTAACACGCTCCATTACAGTCATCTCATCTTGAAGCGCGTCCATCGCTTTTCGTTGAGCTTGCTGTACTAGCTTATGATCTGATCCGTACGTTTCACGTAAGCTTTCAGTTTGCTTTTCTAACAGTTGTCTGTTTCTCTGCGCTTTTTCTAATGCTATTTCTACATTAGCCTTATCATCTTTAAGGCGCTTGGTAGCTTCAAGGTCTTCTGTCGCTGTAGTTTCGTCACGCCTAGATGCTTCAGCTTCAGATGTAGCTTTATCATCTGCAGCTAAACGTGCTTCAGTTTTTAGCTTTTCTTCTTCAAGAGCTTTCTCGGCACGTGATAAAATTTCTTCTCGCTTAGTTGGTAATACGGCAAGTGCCTCTTCATCAGTAAGAGGTCTTGGTGTATCACCATAAATCTTTTTGCCTAATCTTGTAGGCTGTTGTAACGCACCTCCAACAAGCCCAGCTAAACCAATTCTACCGTAGTCTAACTCCTCACCCATCAATGCTTGTGAGCCAGCTTCAACACCAGCTTCTAAACCACTGCCAATACCAAGGCCTGTGAGTGCTTGTTTTTGTAAAGCTGTTTGTGTACGTAGTGGTGCATTCTTTAACGCACCGGGAATTGCTTTTAATAATGTAGGGCTAGGTCGTACAAAACCTAGTGACGGTGCGGTCTGTGCAAAGAAAGATGTGTAAGGATATTTTTGCGCAGCAGCTTGACGTTCTAACGCAAGTGCTTGTTCCTCTGCGTCATCGAGGACAGCTTCTTCTATAGCGCCTTGACCAAACGCACCAGCGAAACCTCCAATAACACCGCCAACTAATCCACCAACACCAGCACCGATAGGGCCAAAAGCCGCACCACCCATCATACCAAGCTTAGCACCACCTAACGCACCAGCAGTCGGGCCGATAGCTTGTTTCAACCCAGTGCCTACCGTACTAAGACGTGTAGTATCTTCATAGGCTGCTTCTTCGTTAGTGACGTAGCGATACTGAGATGGATCAAGACCCATCCTCAGTAGCCTCTCTCTACGTTCTTCTTCGGTCATTGCCTTGAGCTAGTTGGACTGTAACGTTCTGCTGTGCTTTGAATCTGCGCTCTCTGTTTTTGCAGAGATGTTAAAGTTGCTTGTGCTTTATTAAGTTCACCTATAGTAGCTTCCCTCGTTGACCGAACGTATTGAGGCGTAGCTTCTGAAGGAAATCCAGAACCTCCCGGCATTCCCATAGTTGGAGGTCTTGAAGTATCAGGAATCATAGTAGTAACTCTTCCAGTGTTTATAACATTTTCAGCATCTGCTATCCTTCTATCAATATCAGCTATATCATCAGCGGCACGTGTTGCTAATTCTGTAGGTGTTAAGTTTTCTACTTCTGTAAGTGTTTGTTCTGCGGGCGGTGATCCTCCTGCAGGTGGTGTATTACCCGCCCCACTTATAGGACGTGCTTGACCCGTCCCGTCATCAAGTCCTGTGAGAAGCTGCCGATAGTCAAATGGAGTCTGCTGCATACGATACGCATTCATTGCATTTTGATAATCACGTAACTGTCTAAGTGCATCAGTATCACCGTTGGCTGCTCGCATCTGCAACTCTTTCATGTTCGCATCTTCTTGTGCGCCTTTAAGTTTTGCTGCGTCTAGTTGTCGTTGCTGCGCTTTCTGCGCTAACCCTAGATTCATTGACGCTGCTGTACCTGCGCGACCGGGATTAGCCATCCTATCTAACATACTTGCGATAGGTCTAATCAATGCAGGAGTTGCTGCAAGAGTTTCATCACGCGGATCACGATAAACTTGTTCTGGCACACCTTGCGCTGACAGATATTCCCTGCCTTCTGGAGTTAGTTGCAATCCTGCAAGCGCCCGTTTCTTTTCTTCTTCTGTTGCCATTTTATATTTTCCTTAAATTCACCAGTTACAGCCTAACACATACACGTTAGAGTAGAGTCAAGAACATAACAATACATAGACTGTAACTGGCTAAAATCATTACCAACCCAAATTTTGCATCTTGCTAAAGTTATCTAACGAAGAAGGTTGATTTGCTTGAAATCCTGCCGACTGTCTTCCAGTAGTCATCGCTTGATTAAAAAAGTTACTTGCTTGGTTTCCAGTGTTCGTTGCTAAGTTAGGCTGCGTAAACGTTTGTGTATTAAACTGTCCTGCTGGCCTACCTAAAGCAACTTGTAGAGGATCAAAGCCACTCTTTGCTGCTGGTAAGAATGATGTCGCAACACCTAACGCTTGCCCTAACGCATTGCGCTTTGCTTGCGCACCCTGACCAAATGCTTGTGCTTTAGAAACAATGTTCATAAGCGACTGCGGCCCACCTAAGTTACCAGATGTTTGCTGCTGTCTGTTTAAGAACCTATCAACTTCTGCACGTTCACCGCCAGAAAGTTCACCAGTAAATTTACCTGTCGCTGGATCAACAAACTGATTCAACAAATCACGTGTCAAGTTACCTGCTTGATCTCTTGTACGATAATAAGGATCATCTACCTGACGCTTCAGTGCTTCAGTTTCATCTACCAAAGCTTTTCCCGGCCCACGCATCGCAGTTACATCAGCACCTAGCCGACGCATCATTTGTTTAAAAGCTTCATCAGACTGAAGTTGATTAAACTGCGGTTGAAAAGCTTGTTGCTGTGCTAGGGTTTGTGCTGTAAATTGTGGCCCATACTGTTTAAGAAACTCTAACTGGCTTGCAAGATCCATACCTGCCTGACCGCGTAGCATCTGCTGATAGCCGGGATAAAAACGTTTAGTTGCTTTATAAGCATCTTCTGTAGTTTCACCTACAGAAGGTGTTGGCGTACCTCCAAAAACTTTACCTGCACCATACTGTAGCCCCATTTTCAGAGCGTCTTGCACAATGTCATTACCAAAAAGGCCGTCGTTATTTAAAGGGTTTAAGTAATTAAGACCTTGTGTAAATATATTGTCTCCCATATCAGCTATTCTCCATTAGACCAGCTTGTTCCAGTCTATAAGTTAAGTAATTAATTTTCTCTGCAGCTTGCTTAAAGGCAGCTTTTATTTCTGCAGCATCGTAAGCGTCACCTATTGTAGGTATTGTAGTGGGATCACTACTAACGCTTGCACCTGCAGTTACTGCTGTAGTGCCGCTATCACCGCCAACGGTTGCGATGTCTGCCACGTGTGTGCAACGTTTCGCCACACCCTCTGCAGACGTAGTGCTAGTTGCAACTGATAACGATTCACGCCACGTATTCGCGGCAGATCGTGATGCAAACAAAACGCTATCGTCTGTAAATTTTGTACTATCTACTTGTTTAGCCATAAGCTTGTGTCATTAAAGGATTCTTCGGTGTCTGATCTATTGTCTCAGCAGCTATCATAGACAATGAAGCGCTATTGTTCCATTCAATAGTATAGCCTAACTTCAATCCACTACGTCCTTGCTGAAAGTTAAATAAAAATTGTTGTATCTTGTTCTCGTTGTTCCACATTATAGGATACTTCTCGTTAAAACCTACTGCAGTAGCTAACGGCGCTACAATAGTTTTGCTAACAGTTCCCGGCGTTTCTGATTTACGTGAGTTACTTATGAGTGAGGACTTAACTGTACCTTCACCAGTAAATCGTACGAAACCTTTTGTGTAACTTTGGTTTATCTCACCCGTACTTTCAAAAATACCTGTGAGAGATGTAGAGCCAGCAGGTTCACCTGCGTTATCAGTTAAAGTAAACGTAGCACCTGCATCATGAGGCGCAGCGCCACCACCAGTAAAGTGTATCACAGTACCGACTGCCATATCAAACGGAGTCGCAGTAACTGGTAAAGCGAACACACCTTTCATAGATGTGCCGGGATCAGTGTGCGCTGTGTTAACACCTTCTGGACTAACATCATGAGGTGTGTCTAAACGAATCGTATCAAACTCCCAACGCTCAATGTTGTTAAACAACGTACGGAATTGTAGCGGCTTTTGTTCAACCTCAACTGTACCAGTGTTAAAGCCTTTTGTTTGCACAAAGCTGTCATTGTACTGTGCGCCGGTAAACAATCTAAGCAGCTTGCCGTTAGACGTTGCTGCGTAAACTTCGTGTGTAGTGTCAGTATCTATCTTTGAGAATTGTATAATCTCTCCTATCGGCGTACCTGTGTCATCTTGGTACATGTCAATTGATACAAACTTTTGCAACGTACCATCATAAACAAGAACACCGTAACCATAAATTGTTTTAACTGCGAAGAACGTGTAGTTGTCAAAGCTAATGACAGCGCCATTAAGTTGCACAATGTCTTCAAACACTTTGGCAATCTTTAGCGAGAACGCACTGTTACGTCCTTCGTTACGTAACTGCTTAACTGCGTTAAACGAACGAAGTCCTTCACTATCTATAAAAGCAAAATCACCAAGAACATCTACAAAAGAAAATTGATTTACAACAGAAGCGCCAAACAAATATTGCTTTCTGTATGTAGGCTCACCAAACAAATTAACATCATACGTCGGTGTTATAGCAAAACAACCTGTGCGTGTACCTACGAACAAGCTTGTTGTGTTTAGCGGTGCGATACATGTAATCTTTTCGTAGCTTACTGGATAGCCCATAACTTCTGCACCTGCAGTAGCTTCGTCTGATCCAATCTTAGCACCTGCCTCGTCAACAGGTATCATAAAATCAATTGGCCTACCCGTAACACTCTGATAAATTTTGCTACCATCAGCACTTACCATGTAAAGCTTACCATGAAAGTAAACCATCTGCTTACCGATAGGTACATACTCTCTGCAAACAACACCATCAATCGTTGTACCCCACTCAGCAAATGTTCTGCACTTACGTACAGTTGCTGTTGCACCCTCTTCTGTTGAAGAGAACACTAACAGATTAGGCTGGTTAACACCGTCTTGAAAAACAACGCCAGCAACAGTCTTAGCAAACTGTGCTACATCGTAATCTAACTTTAAAGAATTTGTAGTACCCGTACCCGTACCATCAGCAGCTTCTCTTGCCTTACGTGCAATGTCTAACGTAGAACCTGGCACCGACTGTATGAACACATGTTGCGCAGAAGGATCTAAGCGCATAGTAGCGTTCGTACTGGCATTCCATAACGTTGTCCATGCTATAGAGAATCTGTGCTTGTAGTAAGCGTTGCCGTCTTGAACAACTAAAATAAAATCACCTAACGCATACACAGCTTGTATGGGAACACCTGCAGTTAATCCTGCAGTTATATTCTCAGGCCGACGTACGGGACGCAGATCACCAAACCTATTGCGCACGTTAATGCCCAGACGATACTCGTCATCAGCGAGACGAGCGTCATCTACGGCCATGTTCATGCCGCCTATAAACGATGTTTGCGCGTAGCGAGCCATGTTAGTTTGTCATGATTGTGGCGTTTAAATACTGCTAACTGTTCTTGTCCACGTTCAAGATCAGCTTGACGACGTGCGAGTGACCGCGATGCTTTACGATCATGTAAGATCGCTTCTTCCATTTTACCCTGCTCCTCAAGAAACAATTCCATACATTTACTTACAAGTATGTTATCGTATCCCGGCGCAGGAAATTCATCAGTATCGTTTTGTAATCTTGTTAAAGCTTTCTTATAAAGAACCTGCACAGTGTGTGCATCATCCTGTGCAGCAGATGTTGAGAAAGGAAACTCACTAACATCAACAATAAGATACTTAGACTCTAAAGCGTTAGATGGTATCTCTGCATAAACTATGGATGTGTCAACGTAGTCTAGCAACTGTACCTTACCCTGTGTAGCTGCAGGTTTAGAACTGCGAGTAAACCCTATAATATCTGTTATAGGTACGCCGGGATCAGCCACAGTATCTGACTGTGTTCCAGCAGCAGTCCCAACTGCAGTTGTAGTATGCGCTATATTATAACTATCACTACGATCAGTTTTACAAACTAGATTAATAACCTCACTTGCTGCAGTAATACCAAAATATTTAATACGCAGTTTGTTTGTTGCGTTAGCTGCTCCGGTAATACTCGTTGGCAATGTACGCTGTATAGGGCTGTAGCCTTTTACACGAAATTTATTGTGGTCTGCTGACCAATTGTTTTCACGATAACGTTCTGTAAGTGGCACAGTTTCCCACATATCGTGGTTACTACCCTTCTCACGAATCTCACGAATCGTATAAACATCTGACGGCATGGCAATAGTCTTATCACCCTGCACATAAAACTCTGCTTCTTCTAACGAACCCGGCATATCAGACTGTTCGTAAAGTTCTTGTGCAGCTTCGTTTAAGTAATCAAGCAGCAACGCACGTTGGCTGGTATCGCTCGGAAGCATACCAACCTTCTTACCAAACCTATCTAATATATACTCTACGCTCATCGTTTAACCAAAGGTGCTGTACTAGGCTTGTCACGTTTTGTAACAGGCGCAGTTTCTTTTGTTGTCGTTGTTTTTACAACTGGTGTCATTTTCTTTCTAAATCATATTCAAGACGGTTTATTGTCTTGAGTGCTTCTCTTGTAAACTCTGGTGCAGCTAACGCAGCTTTCTCAAACTCAGGATGCTGCAACAATCGCTCACTGTTATTTAACTTCACGCTCACGCACCCGCTTAATAGCGTCATCAACAGCGTCATCTTTATCATCACGACGCTTCGCTGCACTAATCCCCCGCACTTCGCCAGATAACTTACCAAGTATCTTTTGAAGTGCAGGGAACAAAAGCAATGTCCTAAAAATTGCATAGAGTGCTTTTAGCATTTATTACGTTTTCTTATTACGCTTGCTGCTTGCTGCCTTACGTGAACGTTCTTTTCTATCAGCATCAAACTTCTTATAACCTTCTTCAGTCTGTTTGCTTTTCTTTTTATCAGCAGCAGTTGCCCGTTTAGTTTTAGGTTTAGTTCTATTAAACAATCCACTAACCTTTTTACCTATAGGGCTTTTCTTTAATCTAGTAAATGTACGACCTAGTGCTTGCTTGCCTTTAGGTGATCTACCTCTAGACGCAATAAGTTGTGCAATTAAAGCAGCATCAAGTGCAGCATGCGGCCCTTTACTTTTTACAGCATCCATCATAGATTCACGGCCTTTCATATTTACGGGCATATCATCTAGGTAGGTACGTTTTTTACCTGTCGGTTTTGCAGGTGCTTTCTTCTTAGGTGTAACTATTTTTGGCGCTGATTTGCTTTTTAGTATTCCTGCACCTGATGCCATTGCTCGTGGCGTTACTTTTTTCTTAACAACTTTCTTAGGAATTGTTGTACCTTTAGGTGTACGCAATGCAGTTCTGTTACGACCGCCAGCAGTAGACTTAGGTTTAGGTAATGGTGTAACATACTTCTTACCACCAACCCTAGCGTTCTTCTTAGCTATACGCTTTTTAGTAGCAGCCTTTGACATTTCCATCAAACGCTGACCACCTTTTTTTCTTCTACCGTAAGCCATGTCTTATACTTTCTTTTCTACTTTGCTGACACCATGTCTGACAAAGATTGCTAGTATAGAGGTAACACCTACGTTAAGTGCTGCACCGATTTCCAGATCGCCTGTCAGAAAGCCGCTTACTGCGCCTATCAAACCAGTGATCCCCGTCCAGAATGTTTTACTTTTTAACATAATTTTTAATACGCTTTACGTGCTTTCTTTTTAGGAAACCCTGCTTTCATATTAGCATAGGCTTTCTTAGAAATTGTAGACTTTTTCTTAGAACGACTTGTTCCTGCCTTCTTCCTTTTGTTTATATTTTTATATAAGCTCATCCTTTTTTCCATTTAGTAGATTTAGAAGCTGTCTTACTGGGTGACCATTTAACACGATCAGCCCAGTAAGCAGCGCTCAATTTTCCACGAGATATATTTTTTGCATGACGACTTTTAAAAGCCTTACGTTGTCCAACAGTTTGATTTGTTTTAACACCCTGCTGACCAAACCGTATTGTTTTCACTTGATCGCCTTGTTTAGCAACAACAACATGAGACTTCTTAGGGTGTGATGGCGTACGTTTCGGTTTGTTATAACCCGAAACACCAGCACGTACTAAGCGTGAGTCTTTACTTTTTGCTGCCATTCCTTAGTAGCTCTCGTATTTTAAGTACAATATAAATTAAAGATGCTAAAGAGATACCAACCTTTAGAGCTAAGTCTATAGAAACCATCCAATTCCCAAGACCCGTAACTGAAGCAAGTATAACTTTAATATCATCTAAATTCATTTTTTATCTTCTTCATCATTGTTTTCAAATGATTGATTCAACAAACTCATAAAGTGATTTCTCGCTCCTACAGTCTGTTCTAAGTTAAAGTTGATCGAACGCGCTTTGTTGTCCAGATCAGCTACATGGTTTATAAGCGTAATCTGCTGCGCTGAGAGATCCGCTACGTTGTGTTCCTTGCCGTCAATTGTGACGGTTTCCTCTTTTGGTGTATGTGGATTTTCGTCCATAAATTATTTAGCTTGAGTGTCAACTGGCTCTAGTGTAGATGCCAGCATTTGTGTAAATCTTGCAAGTCCTTCAGCAGGTGGATTTTGTTTAGCTTCCACGTCAATAGAATAACGAGCAGAGAAGTCTGTGCTTCTAGTATTTTCAGAGTGTGATGTAACTGTTCCAGTGTGAGATGATGAATGACTACCGCCAGCAGTAACTCCAACACCCCAGAAATGACCACTCACTTCGGCATGTCCTTCAGTTTCTGAGTGATTTTCTTGCTTGTCGTCGTGTGAATCTTTGTGTTCCGAATGGCTTTTAACTTCCATATCAAAATGTATCTTAACATCTGATATAGATAAGTTAGGTATCGTAACCATAGAAAGTAGTGGCATCTTAACCATTTGCTTCTGCGGTGTAGTACGTCCTTTAATAAGGCGTTCAACTTCTACGTCAACGGTACGTGTACGAGTTTTCTTTGGATCATCTGGATCTGGCTCGAAGCCGATTGACGATACGAAATCGAGTGTTACGCCAGCTAGTTTCTTCTGTCCAGCAGAAGCGCTAACCAACGGGTCTACGATTAGTTCCGAGATTGGTAAACCTTGGAAGTCCTTTAATTGTGCATCATCTGCTCCTGCCATTTTATTATATTGTAGGTATTTGTTTTACTAAACCATCACCGATTCTCGCAAGCCCTTCAGCTTGATCGCAACCAGCAAATTTTATTTTAACATTAGCCATTTTATTTCTACGTAACTTACTAAGACATCCTTTAGCTTCTTTGTTAAAGTTTAAATCTATTTCAAAATTTATCTCACACTCTGCAATCTTGAGTGCGTTGTGCGGTACAAGTGAAAAGAGAGGAACTTCAACTTGCTTTCCCCCCAGTTCAACTTTGATGGTCTTGGGCTTTCCATTCTCAAAATAACTTTTGTCAATGTTCTCAATGTATTTACCTTCGACTTCCTTCTGTGCTTGTACAACTGCTGAATACAGCGAGTTGAATACGTCTGTTACCTTATCCATTCTTCAGTGCTTTAACTTCTGCACTCAGTTCTTGTACTGCTTTTAGTAGTGGAATGACAAGGTTAGAATA
>Ga0098038_1000518_pt1 | contig 17191 bp, 21 predicted proteins | sample 5B_taG_FD_75051 | JGI IMG/M metagenome (GOLD analysis project Ga0098038, IMG submission 75051) | Marine viral communities from the Subarctic Pacific Ocean - 5B_ETSP_OMZ_AT15132_CsCl metaG | ecosystem: Environmental > Aquatic > Marine > Oceanic | place: Pacific Ocean | collected 2015-01-08 | reverse complement strand
TAGCTAAATAATCACTATCTTGGTAATCATTCATACTACCGATTCCACCAGAAGGTACTGCTGTCGCATTTATTGCGGTTGATGTCATATAACCTCTATACCTAGTCACCACAGTCACATAACCGTTACTCTCTGATATTGTGTTATCACCTACAGTCATCGTACTTGACCAATCTGCTGCACGACTGTAATAATCATTCCAAGAAGCTGTTGCTCCTGAACTTTTATTAGCAATTAATCGTATATCGGAATCATTTATACTACAGGTTGTACCAGAACTACCTCCTGCTTCAACGTGCATTTCATTTAAACTTATAGTACCTGAACTTGGAGTAGCCATTACTTACCCTCTAATTCTTTTACTTTAGCTGTAAGGGTTTCTATTTGTTCTTGTTGTTCTTTAATTGCTTCTACTAATAACCCTACTGTGTTGCCATAACGAATAGCTAAATGTTTATCATCATCATCATCTATATCAGAAGATTCATAAACTGCTTCTGGTAATACTTTTTCTAAATCTTGTGCTATTAAACCTGTGCTTTTCTTTCCATCTTTTTTGTAATTAAAAGTAATTCCTTTTAATTGTTTTACTTTATTAATAGCATCAGGAATAACTTCAACATTTTCTTTCAATCTTATGTCTGATGTACTTCCATACGCTGTTATATTTCCTACAAAAATTACATTACCAGAGCCATCAATTTGTCCTCTTGCAGCTCCCTGATTATAAAAAATAGTTTTGTCTGTACTGTTTTGAAAGTAAATTCCCTCTTGTATGGCAGCAGAAGAATGAGAAAAAATACCTGCTCCACCACTATCTGCATAAAGATAACCATTATAGCTTTGACCTGTATTATTCCAAGAAGAAATAAAATTTGAAGCACTAGAAGCTGTGCTTCCTTTGTGTGAAACTGTGCTGTTGAAAGTTGCAGCACCTGCATTAGACATATCAAAAGTAAGGGCATCAACTTGACTACCGCCATCATTACCTTGAATAACTAAATCATTATCAGAAATAAATGATTTGATAACCATATTGTTTCCAACATTACTTACATGACCAAAAGTAGTTCCGCCATCAAGAAAATATATATCTCCACCATCTGCATCAAGAATAATATCTCCAGCAACATCCATAGTTAAATCACCAGAAGCATTCTCAATATTTCCTGTGACTTTTACTCCACCTGATACAGTTGCAAATTTTTCAGAGTTATCATAATAAATCTGAGTTCCTGCACTTATGGTTGATTTTAAGTAGTTGTGTCCTAATGCACTTTGAATATCTACAGTATTTGTTCCTCTTAAAATTAAACCCCCTGTTCCTGCATCAGCAACATAACTATTAGAGCCGTCATGATAAAGTTGTAAATCTTCACCTGCCCCTAAAACAAGTTTTTTGCTATCTGCTAAAGCGACATCTCCACCAAAAGTTGCTTTTCCTGCATTAGAATAATCAATGGTTAGCCCTGTCATTAAACCACCACCATCAGAATCATAACCTTTTAAGATGAAGTCTTTATCATTCAAATTATTTTGAACAGTGAAATCATCATTAGTGGTTTTAATAAATGCAATCGTATTGGAAGAATTTTTAAAACTAAAATCATCTCCAGGAGCATTAAATTCTAAATCTCCTGAACCATCTATAAATACAGCCTTACTTGCAGGCAATGTACAAAATACATCTTTAGTTCCTGCAGAAAAATTAACTCCAGAATCAGAATTAGAACTACTAATAATCGTAGTTCTTGATAATGTGTCTGGTGAAGAATCTGATACTGTGCCAAGTCCTACTTCAAACTCATTTGCTGTTTGATGAACTATCGCATAATAAGTCGTATTAGTATTACCTATGCCTGCTACAAAAGTTTCAAAGCCAACTTCGGCTCCAGCTAGATTAACTGTGCCTGTACCAGTAGTGGTAGTGGTTTCTTTTACCCTATCGTTGAGGACAAGAGCCATGCTCTCCCCCTACGCTATTCGGATAATAGCTGTGCTTGCTGCTGCTGCAGGAAAAACTATAGTAAAATCACCAGCTGTGGAAGTTTTATCTCCACCAAAATCTATAGTAGCTACTGATTTGTTAGAATCACTGCTGTTGTAAATTAAACAACCTCTTGCTGTCACCGTAGCTGTTCCAAAAGTTAAATCAGCAAAATCAGTAATAGCAGTTGTACCATCTAATGAAGGGTCTACTCTTGTTAAGTTGTTTCCTCCAGCAGTATAGTTAGTTCCAGTCGCTTGGTTAGTTGTTGCATACGCAGTTGTGGTTGCTCCCATAGTGGCTGAGCTAGTGTATAAAGCCAGTTTAAAAGTATCACCACCAGAGTTTTTAAAATTATGAACTGCCTCTAGCAATTCTTTTTTAAAACTGCTTGTTAATGTAGATGTAATTGCCATTATTTTAACTCCGTTAATATCTTAGCTAAATCTTTATGTCCTTGCTGTTCAAGTAAATTACGCATAGTGCATCTTTCACTATTGATCCCAGCTTTTATATAATAAAGTATTGTGTTGTAAATAGCTACCTTAAAAGCCTCTGCTTGTTGCTTGACATGACCTTCTGCGTTTTCAGAAATACCACATATTCTTTCAGTTGCTCTTTCTGCCCAATACTCAGGTGGATGACCTCTATGTTGTTGTGTTTCTACGGTAATACCACCTAGACCACTTACTGTTTCTATTTCTATCATTAATATCTCTTCGCTTCTGGTACTTCAAGTATTGTTCCTATTTCTTTTACTTTTTGTAGTTGTAACTCTTTCTGTAAAGCTTCATACTCACTTACTTTCATAGTTTTAAACCCTTGACCCTGTGAGTGACCGACTACTATAGGATCATCAAGTCTGTGATAACCGTATAACTTTTCACTCAATGGTTTATCAGTATCTAGTAAACTAGATCTTGGTGCTATTTTTACATTTATGCCAGCACTAATACATTTTGAAAGCCAAAACTCTACACATGCTTTACCTTCTTCTGCAAAATGTAGATTACCTTTATAAGTGAAATCAATACCAAATAAATTAATTGCTTTCACTTTTTGGTACATTGCATAAGCTATTGCGTAAGGGATAGTATTATTAAAATACGCACAATCTGTAGCTTCTACTACTTCTGTTAAAGGATAAAGGACTGCTCCAGGAACTCTTTCATCTAATTCACAGGTGTAAATAGGTCCAGGATGGGTAGGTAGCATCTTTCTCATTATGCCTGTCTGTGTCCCTGCATCGTCCGTATCGAAGAATCTTGATGCTGGATCAAGCATAAATACTCTATCCACTTCTTTAATTATGCCTGCCATAGCATTTATTGCCCATACTTCATCGTATTTATTGCTGTGTATGAGTGATAAATGAAAGTCTAATTGACTTTCACCCATGGCAACTATTGCTATTTCTTTCCCCTCTAACTCTGTGGTTTGCATTTTATATTCTTTGTTTTGCTACCTTCCCTGATCTAAACTCGTCAGTGACTGCTTCTGCTTCACCTAAGTTTTTCAAAAGAGTTATGGCTTCTGCAAACTTGGCTTGATATAAAGCTGTTTCTGATTCATTTTTTAAATACGTTGCTGCTTCTACTAAACTGCCAAAAAGTAATGCATTAGGTGCATTTTCAGACAACCAAGTTGTGCCACTGTCACTACCTGCTGTTAATGAAGTTGGTCTATAAAAATAATGTACTTCTGCTGTGTAGTTAGAATTCGGTGTTGGAGCCAACATGAATGTGTTTTGATCAAAATCTGCATAATACTTAGGTGTTCCTGTAGTTGCTGCAGCTGGTGTATAGTCTCTTATAAAAGAAACATCTTTTAATTTTAAGAAAATATAATTGTTGCTACCATCTATTACAGCTACGCTAAACGGTGCTAAAAAATCTGTTGGCTTAGTTAAATAAGTATTAGAGGCTGTGAGCGTACCTGTGACATTTTTTCTAAAAACATCTAGTTGAACAGCTTTTAGTATTCTTTCTTCTGCTGTTTTAATAAAATCAGGTAGGTGAGTCACAAAAGTTGTTTCACTTGACTCTGCATAATCTTGTATTGCTGTTTTGAGTGTAGAAAGTGTGAAGCTCATGGGAAAATTATATCACAAGATTAACTAATAACAACGCTTACTTCCCCAAGACTTCCTGTAAGTTTTTTCATATCAAACTCCGAGCCTATCGGATCATTGTTAGCTAAGCCGTTGAGGGCTATACCACTCACACCTTGAGAGTCTACTGGGTTGCTTGAAAAAACTCTACCTAATCCTGCAGTTGGAGCACTTTCTGTTGGTCTAGCTTCCCTCAATGCTTCTGGGTCAATAACATGCCTGATTGGTTCAAGTTGTGGGTGTTTTACTTCATAACATGTAGGACATGTTTTTAATCCATTCCACTCAGTTTTTAATTCAGGGTAATCATATACAAAACCACATCTATCACATTGTGCTTTTGAAAATTTGCCACTTGCGTAAGCCATTAGTAGTTGCTCCTAGTAGGAGTAAGCATCACAGAAGCTCTGTTCCTATCCTCCTCTGATGCTAATTTAAAATCTTGTTCGTATTGTGCTTTTAACAAAGTTGCTTTTTCAGGGTTTTTCTTTAACGCTATGTAATAAGCTAACCCACTTGCCATGCACGGCATAAATCTAGAGGGTACTTCTGGGTCTTGTGCTGATGCTGAAACATCATCTATTCTTTGTATTCTGTAAGAAACAAATTTATATGTTGTTGCACTGTCTGGTGTTGGCCAAACATTTAGTACTGGTGTTGTTTGTCTATCAATAAAATACTGAGTAGGTCTTCCTGTACTTGCTTTATTAGGTATGTTGAGATATTCTGACCTACCTATATTAGTTATTTGTAGGTCTGTTTGTGTGCCGTTTGAGGCTACTTGACGTATGACAGCAGAAACTATATCTAAATCATAAGAATTTAGAGTATAACTTGAAGTTCCTGCAACTAAATCTAAACTGACTTGTTCAATAGTCCAAAGGTTTACACCTCTGTTTGACCAATCAGCAAACATAATGTTGAGAGATCTTCTCGCAGTTTCTGCGTCATAACCTGTTTTGACTTCTAGTCCTGCTAACTCATATGCCTCTTCTATAGCGTCTGCTATACTGAGGGAAAAAGTTTTAGTTCCAGATGTTGCCATACTTAGCTATATGATTTTATACAATGTAAAACAATCATATATGAATCACCACTACTTGCTCCAGTTGTGGTTAGGTTTAAATCACCTGTTTTACCACTACCAGAAGTATTTTGTAATCCACCAAAAGGGCTAAAGTCTAAAACACCATCAGAACTTGGATTAAGCTCAACACAGAGAGTATCAGTAGAAGCGTCCCACAGTAATCCTATTTTAGTAAAACCTAAAATACTGTAATACACTCTAAATAATTTTACTCCTGTACATGCAGCTCCATCACTTTTCCTAGCTGTAAGTCCACTTACATCTACTTTAGTCACAGCACTTTCACCAGTGCTATCACTAACATTGGTAAGTTGTACTATAAAGTCTTTATCGCCGTCTAAGACGGTTTTCGATGTTACGGTATCAGCCATAGTTTACTCCTATTATGCGTCAGCGAATGGAGTGACTAAAGTTCCTGAACCTAAAGTAATACCTTCAACGGCATACTTGGCAGAAGCTAAAGCTGTCACTGTTATTATACTTCCTGCAAGACCACCTTTAGTGGAACCGTTTAAAGTAATAACATCATTAGATGCTCCAGATATAAAAGTTTTACCTGTAGCATTATTTACACCTGTGTATAAACCACCTACAAACTTATCTGTACCATCTGTTAAGACGTCCATATCAGTTGCAGCAGTGACTACGACAAAAGTAAATGTAGCCCCTAAATTATTTAATTGATTAGGGTCGTCATCTGCTCCTGGAGCAGTAGCTACGATACTTGGTAAAGTAAATTTACCGTCAGCATCATTACAAAGTAGAACTTTGCCTGCGTGTGAATCTACAGTTAAAGTAGTGTCAGCTGTTAAACTAACAACATTAGCATTACCTGCAGATATAAAACCAGCAAGAGATCTTACTGGACCTGAGAATGTTGATTTTGCCATAATTTCCCTCCTTAGGAAATATGTTCTATAGTCTCGGCTTGTCTGCTAGGTCAGTCTATAGAACAAGTTAATAACCTAGATACAAGAATTCTATACTGTTTTTAGACCAAAAGAAAGGGAAGCCGAAGCTTCCCTAACTTTTATCATGGAGATATGATATTAGGATTATGCTCCTGGGGAACCGTACATTCCTCTCCAGTCACTAAATCCGAAAGAATATCTTTCTCTAGCTTTGTATCGAACATTACCAGTTTCAAAATCACCTTCCATTCCAGTAGTCATTGCAGCTCTTTCGAAGTGCTTCATACCGTTAGGAGAGTCAGTTTTGATAAAGAATGCGTCAGCATCTGTTAAGTAATGGTTCACTACATAACCTTCAGGTAACATACCCATATTTCTCAATGAGTTTATGTCATTGTCAGAAGTACCTACTCTACCAGGAGAGTTTAGTATTCTGTCAGCAACAAACTGTAACTGAGGAGGTATGATTAACTTTCTAGCTTGAACGTTGACTTTAATGCCTCTTTCATCTTTAAAAGCAGCAATATCAATCATCGCATTTTCTAGCGAAGTTTCATTCAGGTCAGCAGCTGTGCTTGGTTCATTAGACTGATCACCTGCACTTAGTGTAGGGTGGTCAGTAGTTAATAATGGTTTTCCGTCGCCTCCTGGGAAGGAAGTTGAGAAAGCATTATTAAGAACATTCGCAGCTTTGACTTGTTTAGTAGTCGCCATTGAACGTGCTAAAGCTTTAGTGTATCTTGAAGAAAGAGAATCGTAGAGATTATCTTCGATTGCTTCTTCTGTCAACGCAAAAGCTAACGCAACAGTTTCGTGAGAGTATCTAGAAGTGAAAGTTTCTTGTGCTGTGTCGTATGTCACTGCTGCACCTTCTCCTTTAGTCGGAGCTTGTGCGAAACCAGATAACATTACTTCTTCTTCGAAAGCTCTTTCCGAAGTTTCAGTATCGAAAATTTCAGCATGTTCATTTTCAAATCTGTTATACTCTAAACCAAAAAGTGCATTCAGTCCAGGTTCGAGTTCTTTAACTAATTGAGCTCTGTTTATAGCCATCTATATCACCTTTTAGTCGTTACCGAACGTTGAAGCAGGGAATACAAAATAACCTCTAGCGTATTGACCAATTGAGTTGTCAGGTCTTTCGACGAAACCAACTTGTTTAGCAATACCACTATTAGTAGTAGTAGTCACACCTTCTTTCGAACGGTTGTTGTTAGTATCACCTGCAGTCGTAGAGATTGTATGTACTTTCCCTATATCAGCTTGAGTTGGAGTACCTGTGTACTGTGCCTCATATGCGATATCAGGGTCTGTATATACAAATGCTTTAGCGTCTGCAGAACCTTGTGTAGCTGTAGTCGATGGCCATTTTCTTGAGAAAACGATTTCACCGTTTGTAGCTGTATACTCTACACCATAAAATACACCTAGAGGAGCATCAGTAGCCCCACCTTGAAGAACGTATCCAGAAGCAAGTTTAACAACGTCACCAGCGAAGATGTCGCCAGTTGCACCACTTTGGATAGCAAACTCAGATGGTCTGATAGTCCCCCCAGACATGTGATATGCTGGAGTAAATCCGTTAGGATCGTTTACATTTGCCATTTTTTACCTTTATATATGTAAAAATTAAAATTACGGCAATAAAAAATTAACTTTCTTTATTACCACTTCCAAAGGTAACTCTGGTTTGTCTATTGGGTTTTTCAATAGGCATTACAGGGTTACTTTCTCGCATTAAATTATGATCAACAGCATTCATTTGATCAGCAGACATATTTTCATAATACTGCCTTCTTTGATTTACTGTTTCCTCAGGTATTTTAGCGAGGATAAGCCCACCAACACCGATAACACCAGCATGTCTACCGTCTTCTACAGTTGGAGCTTCAAACTCAGGGTGATCTTCTGCTCTCACAGGTTCAAACCCTTCACGAATACGTTTAGACATATTCGCTTTGTCTTCTTGCCCTACCATAGATTCACGTATCCATCTGTATACATATCCATCAGGTGGCTCAGGTGCGTCTAATAAAGACGGAGGTCGCCATGGTTTCGCACGAACTGTTTTTTCTCGTGACTCTGCAGCTCTTGGAGTTCTAGCTGATTTGGTATTTTCTTCCATTTTTACTCCTACGTTTTCACGTGTTTAGCGTATTCTTCAGGTGACACACCAAGTCTCTTCGCTATTGAGAGTTGGCTCGGTGTCAACCGAACGGTGCGTGCTTTTTTGGTTGACCTTGCCCCCTTGGAAGACACGGCTACTACATCCTGCACGTTCTTTTGTGTTGCATTACCATCAAATTTATGAGGAAATGCATCTACAATTCTTTTATCTAACTCTGAATAATAATCATCAGAGGTAGGGTCAAAACCTTCATCCCTTATGAGTTGATTATGAAAAGCAAAGGCTGTGCTAGTCATAGCGACGTCTTTACCGAACCACTCATTTTTATCTGCCCAAGCAACTGCTTTAGCATCAGGCTCTGCTCGAGTTTCTTGAGAAGGTTGAACAACTTCTTGAGTATTTCCAACAGCTGTTTCAGTTTTAGTCTCATCTACTTCTGGTTTTACCCTATTTAAACTTTCTTGCTCTACTGCCAAAGTAGCTAGTGCTTTTTGAGCTTCAACGATTTCTTTTGAATCGTTCATCTCATAAGCCTGTTGTAGCTTATTCTCTGCAGCTGTAAGTTCAGAACTTACTCGAGCATTGTATTCATCATATAGGTTTTTATCTTTAAGCGAAAGTTTTTCTTTAGTCGTATTAAGCTCACCTTGAACATTCTGTGCATATTCAATGGCAGCTTTTTCTCTTCTTTCTGCTTCCCTAATCTTATAAGTAAGTTTATTGATACGTTTTTGTACCGAGTCACTATACTCTTCGATTTCATCAGCATCGGATGATGCTTCTTGTGTTTCAGTAGTTTCTACTGATATTTGTTGTTCCTCTTGAACAACATCATTATTTTCGTCAAGAGTCACTTCCAGTGATTCTTCTTCTGTTTGCACGGTGTCTACCATGTTATACCTCTTTTGGTTGCGTGATTATTTACGAGCTTGAAAGAATATCCTCAGGATTTTCTATTCTCGCCAATATTTCATCATCGTTTAATAAACGCAAGTCTCCGCCATCAATTTTGATACGAGCACCTGCGTACCTGCCAAAAATAACCCAATCTCTTTCTTGACACCATGGTCCTTCTGGAAATTTATTGCTATCTTTGTATGCATCTGGTCCCAATGATACTACGAAACCAACATTAGTAGCTAGTCTTTCTTTCTCTAAGGTTTGGTTTGCCAGAATAATGCCACCCTTACTTGTAGTTTTAGGGGTGAACGGTAGTATTAGTATCCTATAACCTGTCGGTTTAGGTAATTTCTCTGTAAGAGATTCATCCTCAGTAATTTTTTCTGCGGTGTACTTCTCTTCTTCAGGTTGTTTCATTTTACCTAAATTATCTACCACATCAGGTAATACTTTAGGTGTGCCTTCGCAAAATGATTTAGTTTGATCAACTTCCATCTTTTTGCTCCTCTCTGCCTTGCAGGTCTATTATTAAAGATTCAGCGAAATTAAGACCTGATATTTCGCCTACTATTTTTTTGTAATCTTCCATGTTCTTGATTCCACCAGCGATAAGAGTATTTTCTAATTGCTCTCGCCTATCCCTGAGGTTTCTAAGAAACCTTTCTATTAATACTATTGAATCCAAAATTTATTTTCTAACACTTCCACTGTCTACGAGACCAGTAGTTCGCTTTAGTTTTATCACTCCCCATACTTTTACTCCTAGCACAATAAGATTTTTTCCTTTTCTTATTTCCAGGATGTGCACCTAAATTTGGATCACCAAAAGTCACTCTTACTACCCTTCCGTTTGAGTTTTTCACAAAAACTTCCCTCGTCTTTTTTCCATATCCAGGTTTCCCTTTAGATATTCTTCTGGGTTTATTAAGAGTGACCTTTTTGCCTTTATATTCAGCCATTATTTCTTTTTCTTTTTAGAAGTTTTCTTTTTAGGTTTTTTAGCAGTTTTTGCTGCAGCTTTAAAATCAGAAGCTTTAGGTGCACCTTTAGCCCCTTTCTTACGCATTTTTTTACCTTCTGCACGTTTTTTATTGATGTTGTAGTAAAGCCCTTTTTTAGCTGTTCTACCATCTTTGGTTTTATGCGTTTTCTTCATTATTTCTTATTCTTTTTCTTCTTTTTCTTCATTACTGGTTTAGCTTTTTTTCTCATTGAACCTGGCATTATGCACCTCTGCTGTTTGTGTCACTTTTTCTAGTCTCTTCGAGAACTTTTGAAAAAGTTTCGTTTGTTTCTTTTTCTCGATCCCTGGCAATTTTCATTTCAGCGATCGCCTCATTAGACTCTATTTTAGCTAAATCTACCTGACTTCGTAAAGCTTCAGATTGTTGTTTCGCTTCTATCTCACGTCCTTTTAACTCGAGAAGAGGATCCATACCTGCATTAGCTTGAGCTTGCGCCATAGCTTGTGCTTGACCTGTTACTTGTTGAGTAGCTTGAGCTGCCACTAGAGCTAATTCGTTCATCATTTCTGGAGTCATTTGATCCATAGGTGGTAGTTGTTGACCCATAGCTTGTTCTATTTGTTGTTTATATAGCATAGCTTGATGTTCTTGTATATTTGCACCTATAGCTGACACTGCTGTTTTATTGTTAGCTACCATAGGGTTTTGTAAAAATGCACTGTGTGCTGCGATGTATGCTTCATGGTTTTGAAAATCAAACGCTTTTATAGGTGACCCTGTCATTGCTGCTTGTTGGTCACTAATAGGGTCTCTTGGGGGAACTTCTACAGGTGGTGGTAATATAGCATCAATGTTTTTTACTTCTAGAGCTTCATACATTCTTTTATATGCTTCTCTTAAATTATGTATTTGTGGTGCTGCTTGTGCCATTTGTAATTCTTGTTGTGCTAACATAACACGTTGAGACATACTAAATATATTAGGATCACTTACAGGAATAATATCAACACGATCATCAAAGTCCATAGCTTTTATTTCTTGTTGACCGCCTTTTACTGCATACGGATATGCTGGTGGTAGAGTTTTAGCGAATATTTCTGCTAATAATCTAAATTCTTTACGCTGTGCATAGTGTAATCTTTTATGTATAGCTGACATTACCTTAGTACCACGCTCTAACATGGCTACAGTTGTACCTACTGGTAGTTGTTGACTACCTATATCACCAACTTGCATGTCTGCTATACTGGCAAACCTTCTACCAGAGTCAATAAGTACTGTTAGTAACTGACCTAACACGTTAGATGGCTCTTTATAAGGTAAAGGCATCAATGCGTCACGTATTGCTCCTCCTGGAACGTCAACATCTCTAAATTCTCCTGGACTTAGTGGCTCATCTTCACCTTGTATCCTCATACCTCTGGCTTTAAACCCAGCTGGTAGGTTTGAGAGAGTTCCAGCGTCAATTAATTGCCTTAAAATAGCTGTGGCGGACTTAGTTAGCCCTCCAATCATGTGAATTAGCCCAAAACCGTAAAATCCTAGCCCTGGAAGGAACTTATAGTGTATAAAATACTCTTTTTTCTTAAAACTAGTGTCTTCAGGGTTCCAGTTACGTCTAATAGCGAGCACATCACCTGTATCTTCTAAAATTGTGACGATATATGGTACCGCTATCTCATATTCATCTATACCTTCAAGCTCTAAATCTACATGAAACTCTAAAATTGTGTAATTATTGTAGTCAGAAGCAGGTTTTGACAAACCTTGTAACTCATCTATCTTTTCTTGAGCTTCATTATACTCACTTGGTGAAGCTCCACCGAGTTCAATATCCCTATATACACCTGAAAGTTGCATTTTACGGACATCATTACCTGTCATATTTACGCAATGGGTGATTCTAGGGCTGGTTTCTAGGTTAGTTGTATCATAACTTACTACTAGATCCTCTGCTTTTACAAAAACAGCAGCAGGTCTTTCTAAAATTGAGTCATAATACACTTTTTTGAATGCTGATCCAGATAATGGTAGGTGAAATAACAGCTGATCCATCTCTGGGTCATAGTCTTCCATAACTTCTGTTATTTGGTAGTTCATAAATTCTTTTACTCTGTTCGCTTGGGCTACGCTCTCTGGCGTCTCTTCCCCCACAACTTTGGTACTCACTGGTCCATTAGGAGGTAATAATTCCTTATATGCTTGCGCTTGGAACTGTGTTGTCGCTTCGGACAGCAATGGATGAGTGACACCAGAGGCTCCAGCGAACGGCTGATCACGGTCTTCGGCTTTTATGCCGAGTAAATCTAAACCTTTAGAAAATCCATCAAGCCACTCCTCTCTGGAAGATTTATCTTCTTCATACGAAGACATTAACTCAGAGGTGAGTTCCCCTAAGTATCTTTCATCCAAGACTTCGGTTAAATTAACTTCAAAATTAGTTTGAATACTTTCTTGTTCTGTGACCGCGATCATTTGACCGTCTGGTCCCATTTGAAAATCTGTGGTAGGTTCTGCTTCCTCCTCCACTATTACATTTATTTCTTCTTCTTCTTCTCCTAACTCCTGTAATTTTGGTGGGTTAGGATATCTTTGTCTTTCTATTGCCATGTTTGTAATTTAGAAGCGTTAATAATAACTTATTTTCTTACGATATAATACTTCTTCTTCATAATCTGATGGAAGTTGTACAAAACCACCTTGCCTAAATCTCATCAATGCTTGTGTTGTTGAGTCTACTAAATCGTCATGGTCACCTGCAGGAAAAGCTGCACATTCTTCTATTACATCAGTTGCCCATTTAGTATCAGGATGCCATACCATGCCACTTTCAAATAATGGGGCACATGCATTTACCCTCGCAACTTTATCATTTCCTTTTGACGGAGTGAAGTTTTGTACAGGTATACCTATGTTTCTTAATTCTTGGGTAAGAGGTAGTCCACTTGCTTTTGCTTCTATTATGGTTACGTCAGGTTCCCAATGTTTGTATTGATCAAGTGCTATAGATTTTAATTCAGGGAAAGTATATTTACCTTTCACAACATCTAATAAAATTATGTGTGGGCTATTACCACTATAAACTTCATCACCACCTAATCTACCTTCTGGGTAAAATACTCCCCATGTCGTAATAGCTGAGTAGTCACTGAGTTCTCTTTTTAAAAAAGCTGTATCATAACTTTGTATGAGGTAATCACATTTAGGTGGTTTAGGGTTTGGCCACTCTTTCCACCATTCTCTTTTTATAAGTGCACCTTCTTCACTTGAAGGATTCTGCATATATTGTGCGTGCCACTTAGGTCCACCTCGCAAAGATGCTTTTACACCTTCTAGTTCTTCTAGTTGCCAATACTCTGGCCAAAGTGGTTTACCACTCGGTAGAATAGCAGGTAGTTCAATAACTTCCCATTGATCTGCTTTAGGGTCACGAGCTGAGTCTTTTAATAACCTACCTGTTAAATCATTGACGTTCCATCTTGTCATTACTATAACGATGGCTCCTCCAGGTTGTAGACGTTGTCTTGGTCCAGAGGTGTACCATTCATAAGTATCTTCTAACGCAACTTTTGATAATGCGTCTTGCTCTGAGTGAGGGTCATCAATAATAAATAGATCCGCACCACGACCAGCTAACGCACCACCAGTTCCCACTGCATAATATTCTCCACGTTTTTTAGCATCACGAGTATCTTGAGTTTCCCATTTACCTGCAGCTTTTGAATCTGGGTTTAAGTTCACGTTGGGGAAAACAGTTTTAAAATCATCTGTGTCAATTAAGTCACGAATCTTTCTACCAAACTTTACTGCTAAGTCTGCCGTGTGGGTTGCTTGTAGTATTTTTAAACTTGGATTACGACCTACTAAATAAGCAGGAAAAAAGTGAGAAGCAAACTCTGACTTCGTATGACGAGGAGGCATGTTTATAATTAACCTTTTTATTTTGCCTTTAGCTATACGGTCAAATGCTTCTGCCATTTTTACATGATGAGCACCTTCTATAAATCCTGGCCATTGTGATTTTACAAACTCTAAAAAATTATTTTGACAAGTATCTACTCGTTCAATTTCTTTGAGTCTTTCGGTAAGTTGTAAATGTTCCTTTAGTACATCTTCAGGAAGATCATTTATTTCGTAGTTGCTCATTTAATAAATTTTTCTGCTAGTTTTTCTAGAGCCTGCATACCGTCTTCAGAAGGTGTAAATATAAGTGAAGTATCTTCGTCTGGGAGATCTTTTCTTGGACTAAATTTTCTAAGTGGGTCATCAATGCTAATCGCAGGAAAGTTTTTACTAATTTCTTGTCCTACTATGGGATCATTGAAATCTATTTTTATATTTTTTCCTCTCATTGGTCCTTCATATTGTTCCAGAGCTTCGTAATATAGGTCGGTGTACGCATCATGATGTGCTTTTGAGAGTGGGTGTCCATCAGGTATGTCTGGTCTTCCAGGTGTAGCAGTAGGAAATTTTCTTTCCGCCTCACGTCTTAGCTTCATTATCTCTTCACCTTTATACACTAAGTCTTGACCTTCTGGTGTTTCTTTAAAAAACTTCATTGCTCTTAAGTATTCATTATACGCAGATTTTTGAAATGGTTCATATTCAAATATATCATAAGCTAACTTAACTCCTCCTTCATCCATAAATTCTGGCATAGGCATTCCATCGGGATACCTTTTAGGTGTATCTTCTGCTATTTTTTTAAATTCATCAAAAGTTAGAACTTTGTCGTATCTACCAGCTTCATAAAAAATATCAGTTATTGGGTAAGCCATATCTCCCCAATGGTGTCCGTCGATTTCTAGCATTTTATTTACTTCATCAGCTGTTTCTCCATAATCTAATAGAAGTTGTCTTGAACTTTTTCCTCCAAATTTTGGCATATTTTCTAATATAGTCCTATAACTATCTCCACTACCTACAGTTATCATATTCGACAGAGCTTGACCTACAGGGGTTGAGTTAATTGGTAAAACTTTAGCAGCAACTTTACCAGTTTGTCTAAAAACACTTCCAGGTACTGCTGCTAATGCTCCTATGCCCATTGCCCCATAACCTAGAGCTTTAGCAAATTTTCTTCTTTTTAAATCTATTTCTTCTGGAGGTTTTAGTTGTAGTTCCATTTGACCTTTGGGAGGAGGTGTTTTGCCTAGAGCATATCTTAAAAGTGGAGGAACTCCCACCAGTGTACCCATGATTCCTGCACCTAGAGTATTACCTTTTTTATATTCACCGTATGCATCACCACCTAGTGCGGTACTTTCAGTAAGAGCAGCAGCAGTACCTACACCTCTCGGCAAAGCACCTGCTCCAAGAGTCATGGCACTCAAACCTGCATCTGCTAAACCAAAATCAGATATGCCGTATTTTAACATGTCAGACATAGGTCTATTTACATCTACCCCTTCTGGTAATTCAGAACCATAAGTTCTCTGTAGATAGTTCAGAGCCATATCTTCTTCGCTCGATCCTAATATATTATCTACTATACGTTTACCTGTTGGACCGTATTTATCAAGAGCAAAATTTCTTGCTCTATCTCGCCAAGATTGGGCTGGTCCGAAACCTGCAACCATTTTGGGTCCAGTGTCAGCGTCCATTCTTTTAAAACGTTCGGACATCTCTTTAGGAAAAGTGGGATCTTGGTATATAAAACGATACTTATTTTTTTCGTCGCTCATTTTTCTTTATTGAGTATCTTACGGATTTTGTCTGCTTTTTCATCTGCTGTGTCTGCGTGTAATTCGCTGTCAACAACTTTCTCTAATTTTAAATAAGGAATCCTCTCGTTCGGTACGTATCTCCATGTATAACCTTCATCACCATATACACCAAAGACAGTTTGATTTAAACCTATTTTTATTATCATTGCAGTTTGGTCTTCTAGTAATACTTTATCACCTTCATCAAACGGTGAAAATAGTCTAAAGAATAGACCTTTCATAAAACTTACTGCATAATCTTTTACAGCTAGACCAAGAAGCATGGTCAATAAGAAACCGATAAATTGTATATAGAAGTCGTTTAATTCTATTTCAAACATGGTCATGTCGTACATTCACGTTATTTTTCAGGATCGAATTTATCTTTGAATTTCTTCAGTTCTTTGTATCTTTCCATAGATATTTTACGTTCTGAGTCTTTAAGTACCTTATCAACTTCTTTCAGTTTTAGTGTTTTGTCGTATTTGTATTTAGGAGTATTTTCATCTAACAATCTTTGCCTTGATTCCCTAGACCTTCGTAGTAATTCTTCAGGAGTAAATTCAGGTTTTAACAATTCTGCTGCAGCTTCTTGTTGTCGTTTTATATTTTGAGTTTTTGAGAGTGGTGTAAGGTAGACAGGTTTTTGGTAGCTAATTATTCCTCTAGTGGGAGAAGGCATACTTCCTGTACCACTTTTTGTTGGAAACATTAGTCCACCTATTCCTTCCTTTTTTAACATATCTGCCATATTTCTAGAGAATAGGTCGGGGACATTGTATGCTGATTGATATTCTAAAAATTTCAATATATCATCTGCTGTTCTTTGATCGCCTGTTGATCTGTAGTCTATTTTTCCTGAACCCCTAACCGTTCTTAGTGCATCTAAAGCACTTCTTGGTAGATTTAGTACGTTTTCAATTCTTTCTGGGTTTACCCCGACGTCGTAAATTTGACCGTAATTTGGATCTACGTCTCCACCAGAACCTAGTTTAGCATAAATTCTGGCATCTTCTGCTGTGTCGGTGACAATAAGTCCTCCAGGTTGTCGTGATGCTCCTAACTCATTATTCTTTGGATATGGTGCTCGGGAAGGTAAATCCGTTCTTCTTGAACCAAGAGCAGCATTCATAATAAATTCTATTACTTCTGCAGGTATGCTGCCACCTGCCATAATTGGTGGGTTATCGGGATTACTGTTATAGTCCAAGAACTGTGCGATACCTTCGAGCAATGATCTATCATTTGTTGGGGCAGGTGTGCTTTCTACTATTTCTCCTTGAGGAAAATTATAGTCAAAATTATATTTATTGAGGTCGTATCTCTCCCTCATTTTATTTAGTTCTTTGTTGCCTACTACTGCCATAATTCAAAAGTAGAAAAATTTTGCAAAAAAAT
>Ga0098038_1000517_pt1 | contig 17199 bp, 14 predicted proteins | sample 5B_taG_FD_75051 | JGI IMG/M metagenome (GOLD analysis project Ga0098038, IMG submission 75051) | Marine viral communities from the Subarctic Pacific Ocean - 5B_ETSP_OMZ_AT15132_CsCl metaG | ecosystem: Environmental > Aquatic > Marine > Oceanic | place: Pacific Ocean | collected 2015-01-08 | reverse complement strand
TCAAGTAACCAGCTACCAACAACAGAACCACGACGCCATAACTCAGCGACTTCAACAACATCAACATCATATTGATAGTCTGCCGGATTTTCCATCGGAGCAATCTCAGCATCCCCCTCCTTAACATATTTGGAACCAAGGTCACCATGATGGAGAATATTAAACCCTTCTGCATACGCTTGCATGATTCCATATTCGACTCCGTTGTGGACCATCTTTACGAAATGACCTGCTCCAGGACCTCCACAATGTAACCAACCGTACTCAGCACTGGTTGCCCTAGTGTGGGGGTCTGTGCGGGCTGCAGCGGTAATACCAGGTGCAAGGGCGCGGAAAATGGGGGCACAGACAGATACTGCGCCAGTTGCACCACCAACCATAAGACAGTATCCACGCTCCAGACCGTAAACTCCACCACTAGTACCACAATCAATATATTGGATGCCAAGTTTAGAAAGCCTTTCTGCTCTCTTGCGAGAATCTTTAAAGTTGCTATTGCCATGATCAATAACAATATCCCCGTCGCCAAGTAATGGTAGTAACTCATTGAGTGTGTCCTCTACTAATTCTGCGGGGATGACAAGTTGAAAAATACCAGGAACTACACCAGCACTGGTGTGCATTTTTCCATCTGTTTTAACTATCTGAACAAGGTTTTCTAAAGTGGTAGCAACTCCACTTACATAACCTTTCTCATATGCTTCCTGTGCTTTCTCATAGTTACGTCTGTAACCCCAAACTTCGATGCCTTCTTTCATCATACGGCGGGACATTCCCTCACCCATACGACCCAGACCAATCAATCCAACTTTCATAAGTTTTTAAAAACCTTCACTATTTAAGCATAAAAATTGTTACGTGTCTTGCTAATGTTTTTGAAAACACACAGAGTTAAACCATCCCTCAATACCTTTTAATTTTATCTTAGTATGTTGTGAGTGAACTTTTATGTCTACAACCTTATATTTTTTACCAATAATACACATATACGGATAATCATTATTACCCCAATTGATCTGTTCTTTACTACACCCCAAATACTCTACAGTATCTCCAGGTTTCGGACCAAAGTACGCATGTACTACATTATTCTTCATTGATTTTTGATATCAAATCTTCCAACTTATTTGCATTTTCTAAAGCATTTCTCATCCTGCTTTTGAGAATATCAAGAATATCATTGACAATGATATCATTCTCAACATAGTCGTCAAGATAATTATCAATTGCTTCTTTTAGATATCTTTTTCTGTGCCACTCGGGTGAGTATGGTTTGTAATCCATGATAGGAAATTTACTATGCCCGTATTATAGCACTATGGGTTCCTAGGGTCAATACCCAAATCCTTAAGATATTCTATCCACCAGTCTTGATCCTTCATATATCTCCACTTAGGAACCATTTGACCGCGTTCTACAACATAGTATTGATACAGAGCATCATCTATAATCTGTGCGATCTCCATATTCTTCTTCCTCTTCGTCAACATCTGCATATGGATTCTCCACGTAGGGTCCTCGTTTTCGTAAAGGTTCTTTCCTGACATAATCGGTTTCAGAATTTACGGCAGATACCAAAACACCCAGTTTCATTACGATCCAAATCACAACTAATGGAGAAAAACATGCAATAAGGACTACTGGATTCATAGCAAGTTGTTCTCTTGAAAGTAGTGTAGTGTGTCTTTTAACCCACCAATATGCTTGTAACCAATAGCAACCTGTGGATACTCTGCTTCCGCACCAAATTCAGAGACGAATGATCTCTCTGTAAAGTGATTACCAAGTTTGTATTCTTGTATTTGAATATTCAACGTTTCTAGAAGTGTTCTAGCACGTTCACATTCTTGATTACCATTACTGTATAAAACAATCGGACCCATTACTTTTCTCCTTTAATCTCTTTGACGCCAATCATCAGGTTTATCACGTTGAAACCAATCTACAATTTCATCTGCACTATCAAATCCCGTTTTATAATTGGATGGGTCGGGATCACCTAATCCCATCCTATTCATAAAATCATCCATACTACCTTCTTGAATATCTTGAGAAGATTGTCTTCTTGCCTTCTTCAACATTTCATTTGCTGTTGTATTTGCTTTGGCAAGTTTTTGTGCCCATACCATATCATCGAGTTTGACCTCTTCACCATTGGCAATGCATTTACAAATAAATTCAAGTCGAAGACGATATGCAGTAGATAACATAAGTTTATGTTTCTTTATTTTTATTTATTTCCGCGATTAACTCTTTTGATAGTTTAAGAGAACGGCGGTACATAATATATTTTACCACAGGATTATTAGGATTGTTAGTCAACCACCATATCTGGCGTTTAATATATGCTTTTCCTAACCTAAGTACAAAATGAAAAGCGGCAGCAACGTTATCATCAGTTAAGATGATGTACGCTACTACCGCTGATATTATAAGTGAGGGAGTCACTTAAACTCTGCATTTCGACATTCGTCAAGATATTTAATTACATCTTCTCTCCACTCCATCAGTTCATTATAGCACTCTTGATTATGAGCACACTGACGGAGTTGATGGTCTGGTTTTAGAACACTCTCATAGAATAATCCGAGAGCATCTTTTCGTTTTTCTCGTTTTTCGGTCATGTTAGTTTTTTTCTAGATGACTTTTTTTTAAGAGTTTTTAGTTGATTACGAATGAAATCAACTGATTGTTTGTACGTATTCAGTACTTTAATCTGACTCCCATTATGTATAATGATGAACTTCTTTCCAAAAGGAACAGCAGCCCACATTCCATCCGAAGTGCAGTAACCTAGAGGATCCCCAGGATTCGGTTTAAGAATCCCAGGGCGGGGGATAAATGGTTTTAAAAATTTATCCACCATCACATCTTAGCGTTCACACTGATAACCTGTGCTGTAGGATTACGTGCGATTGCAGTGCGCTTTGCGTCTTGATAATCACGGGCATGAACAGTTTCAATAAAAATTTGTCCAGCGACGATCAGTTTTACTTCGCAGACCATTGGGGTTCTCCCTTGATTACTTTAATATTATAGCAGAAAGGGGCAGCAAACACCACCCCTTGTGCCACTATCAGCGGCGGACCACTGAGATAGCAGGTTCACCCTGCTGAAACACGGTATCCACCACTGCCTGTACGCTCCTAGCAGTGCCGATACCCACCTTATCAAACACTGGCACACATACCAATCCGAACGTCTTCTCAGCGCCACCCAGGCGGATCACACGCCCAATGCTCTGGGAAATACCGATATAATCCATGTTCCGCATGAATAGAACTGCTTCCAGTCCCTTCACATTGATACCCTCGGAAAGGATGCTATGGTGCATCACAACGAAGCGTGTACCATCAGTACCCCACTGATTAAGAGTCTTGAAAAACTCTTCACGCGATACTTTCTTGCCATTGATGATAGCACCAGTTTTGCTAGTGATATACATCCAGTTGTAACCACGTTCCTTAAGTTCGTAGCAGAAGTCTGTTTGAGTAACAAGGCGCACAATCTGCTTAGTAGAACGTGCAGCAATCAAGATCTTATTGAGCGAATTGGCATCAATAGTATCAAGCAAATTCTTCTCATCACTCTGCTTGAAATCACCCTGAGGAAGTTGCTGAACCACAACTTTAGGGGGAAGAATATATCCTTCCTCAACCAGTTTAGGTGCAGGAACATTGCAGATAACCTGTCCGTAGACAGCACCATCATTCATTCCTGGTTTGAATACGGTAATAGAATGCTTAGGAGTAGCAGTAAAAAAGTAGCAACGATCAGCATCGTGAGAGAAGAACTCAGTAGCAGGGAAGAAGTTACGTTGTACGCTGTTATGTGCTTCATCAAAGTAAATGGTGTTTACTTCAATGTCTGCCTCTTGAATACGGTGCAACGAATGATATGTAGTAAAGATAATGCAACTCTCATGATTATCGCGAGCAGTATTAGCAAAAACGTGAATGTTCTCTGGTTTTGTTGTACTGTAGTGCTGAGTTTCACCACTGTGAACGTGCATCACATGCACAAAAGGATTGGTGATAACTTCAAGGAACTCTTTGCAGAGTTGTTCTGCCAGAAGAATACGAGGAGCAACTACAACAATAGTTCTACCGTAGAGAAGATCAATACGTGCATCTTCAATCATGCAGATGGTCTTGCCACCACCTGTAGGAACAATGATCTGCCCTTTGTTGTGGTTCCCCATTGCCTGTAGAGCGTCTTTCTGATGGGGGCGAAGGGTGATCAAGTTCTCTCCTGTCCTGTATGAACATATTATAGCAGAAAACCGCCCCCAGTGCGACCTGGTGGACGGTTCAAAAATTGGTTTTTACTACATACCTTTGTATGGGTTCCCAAGGGTAAGCTAAAAGAACGCTTCAAGTCCCACGGGTTCACCGAAAGAATAATCATATTCAAGAGCATCGTAACACACATAATGTGGATGATCAGTGGATACACCCAACTTGTTACATAACTCTTTGTGGTTATCTTCCATGTACTCAACAGCATACAACATATTGTTGATAATGTGTTCTTCAGAATGATAATTAAGAAGAACACCTTTTAGTGCTAATAGAAGATTACCACATCCAGCAGAGTTATCTAAGAAAGTAGATTCTGGATTGGATAACATCTCTTGTGGAAAGTTTTCAAGAATATACTCAACTAACTCAACAGGAGTGAACACTTCTCCTGTTTCATTAATTCTATCATTAGATCTTTCAATTTCAGATCCAAGGTTAGCGTTGTGCTTATTCTTACTCATCGCATATAAGTTTCAATATGTGTAATCTCTTCTTCGGTGATATTAAAGAGATTATACACGAACTCATTAGTTTGTTCAATGCTTTCAAGTTTAGGCATCTGGCGGATCATACCAAGATTAACTTGTGCAGCATTTGCAAAACAATAAGCAACAAATCGTCCCAAACGAGATCGAGAGAGGAACCAAGCATTATCTTCTGCTTGTTTGACACTATCCATCTCCCATTTTGTACCATGAATATTAGTTTCATTGATACGAGAAATAATAGTTTTCTCTCCACCTTTAGGTGTTGATTCACGATATCGTTCCCATACACTATCAATATACAAGAAATTCTCACTATCATCATTCTGAGTGAGCCGATCAAATTCAGAACGAAGAACTTTATTGATAATCTGAGTACGAATTAGAGATGGATCAACAATAGCAGTAGCAGTTTCTAGTGATTGTTGAATCGTAACTCCTTCCTTCAAATATTCAAAATCACACTCATTAAACTCCTCTAGATTCTCTTTTGTTGCATAGAATCCACCAATAGATGTTGCAACACCAGGAAAGAAGTGATTCAAACTTGGATATACTTTATGAAAACGCAACCATCCACGGAGATTTTTTGCTGCCAGTGAGAATGGAGCAAGGAAACGATTAGGAATGATTACGAGATAGTGTCCACCATCCTTCAACAATTCCTTCTGCTTTTTCACATGCTGAAGGTAATAATTGGGGTTGTTACCAATATTATAAGGAGGATTGGTAAGAATAGCATCAAACTTTCCAGTGGGGTTCATATCAACAGTAATCTTTTCTTTATACAGAGGAGGAAGTGAAAGAATTTCTTCATCCACAATAATATTTACATATCCATTATCAACAAGAAACCGAGTGAATCCACCATGAGCATCACCAGTTACTAGAATTCTAGCATCTTTATCGATATTTTCAAAGTTAGGTGCCCATGCCTTTAACAATGCAGGGCGAACTTGACGATGATAATCTTGGCACTTATTACGTGCTTCTTTACGTTGTTTAGCAGTAATCAGAGTCCCATCTTTCTCACATTGATAGAAAAACTCACTCATACGATGCACTACACCAGCAATAGTGTCTAGTGCTTCATATTCATCATAATCAGACACTAGAAAATCTGGTGACCTTCCCTCTTCACTAACTTTATTATACTTTTGAAATCCAACATGCTCCAGTTCACTGTGAATAAAGTGATCTGTCAGTTCTGGATGAACATCAAATACTTTATAAACATGTGGTTTTGAAATAAAGTGAGAGTAATCACGATTAGCAAATCGCAATTCAACATCGTCTTGTGAGGTATAACCCACAAAACATCCAAAGCGCCTCCTACCGAGATCATAGAGTTCCTTCCACTCTCGACAAGTCTGCAAATAGATCTTCATGATGTAGTTAGAGCTGTCTCTTTAACCTTAACAAAGGCACTCTAGCAAGAGTAGAGCACCTTGTCAAGCCCCATCAGTGTAGATCTACAAATGATCCGCCTGCTTTTACTTGCAATTTATTTGTAGATGTGTTATAAATGACTGAACCATCTGGAATTCCACCAGCAGTATTCATCGTATTTCTGTTAGCTGTTGTCATTTGTGGGAACGAAATTGCTTCAAAATCAGAACTATTTGCAGTTACGGTAAGAATACCAACGTAACTATCCTCACTATTTGCTGTAGCAAGTCCAACCTTTAATCTGTTTTCTGGTTTGGAGAAGAACAATCCACCAATAACTTGTGTTCCACTACCAGATGGCAGTGCTGGATCAGTCATTGTTGCATTATTAAGAGTGGTAACCAGCTCAGTTATTGATTGTTGAGAAAGCGAAGGAACAATCATAGGACTGTTACATGCACCAATATCAAAAGCAGAACGTGGAACATGGGTATTAATTCCAACTTTAAATTCTCTCGTCCAAGAAAATTCAGATTGTGCGTTATTTTTCTTTAGAGTAGGAACGGTCGTAACATTCTTACTAGGAACAAAAATACAGGTTCCGTTATCTTCTTCACCAATAACTGACATATTGCCAGTAATAGAGAAGTTACCGTATTCTACTATATTAAGATTTCCAGTAGTACTAGTATCTCTAGTATCTAGTGGATAGTTAGTGGTTCCAATACCAACAGATCCAATATCAGAACCAGCATATGCAGCAAATAGATTACCTCTTATAGATGTTGAACCTCTTACTGTCAATGCATCACCAAGAGTATCATCGGCAACGAAAGCCCGAGCATCTGTACCAATTGTTCCTCCAGATAAGAAAGTACCTGTATTACCAACAGAAATATTTTCAACAAAATTACCACCAAGAGCAGTGATAATGCCCGAAGCATTTATAGTCTCAACAGTAAACGAAGTAGTCTCTAAAGTTACAATTGTACTTACGCCACTTAAACTGGATGAATTAATATTTGTATTAATTAAGTTATTACCAGATCCAAATGAAATTTGACCTGCACCTGTACCAATAGTTAATATACCTGTAATTACAGCATCATTAGAAACTAAAAGATCACCAGTAACATCTAATTCTTTTGTTGGGGATGAATTGTTAACACCAAGCAATCCATCATGAGTTACTACGAGTAAATCAGAACCACTTTGTGTAACTTTAAACTCACTAGAAGTGTTAATACCACTTCCAGTTGCCATATCAACTACAATATCTCCAGCAGCATCTTTATTTGCTATAGTTAAATTAGTTCCATTGTATGTAATTGAGGCACTATCATTTGTAGATCCTAATCCACGCGCTAAGACAATCTCACTATTGGTAGTTTTTGAAATTAATTCAAGATTAGCATCACTATCTTTTACAACTTGAATAGATGATGTTGGAGCAGATGTTCCAATACCAATTCTCTGATCAGATCCTAAAATAGCAAACCCTGTTCCACCAACTCCAATGAATGCATCACCAGTTATTGAAGAAGTTCCATTTACGGTTAAGTTGTCATTAACAACGGTATTCCCCGAAGCAGAATTTAGATTAAGATCACCAGTTCTAGTATCTAAAGTATTTGCAGTAACACCTAGTCTTAATTCATCAACATGAACCTGTGCGTATGCTGCTGTTGCTGAACCAAGATCTCTGGTCTTATCACCATCAGGAAGAACATCTCCACCAATAGTAACAATACCAACAGGTTCGAGATTTGTAATTCTTACATTACCACCTGGTGCCTTAAGTTCTAAGTTTCCAGTTGTAGCAATAATCTCCTGGTCGGATCCAACACCAACACGAATGTTATCAACATACAATTCACTATATCTTAGTGATGTTGTTCCAAGAGGAACTGCTTGATCCGTAGATGGTGATAATAACGTGGAAACAGTAACATTACTAGATGTAATATCTGTAGTACTTACTGTTGTAGAATTTAATGTAGGTAGTGTCGATACACCACTAACATTAAAATCATCCTGAACGGTGACAGTTCCCTGTGCAGAATTTAAAGTTAAAGAATCATTTCTAGTAGTAATTGTACTGGATCCAGCAGCACCAACTGTTATATCACCAACAAATGCCTCAGAATATACAGTTCCAGCAGTACCTAAACCAACCAAATCTGTTGTAGTTGGATTAATTTGGGAAGAGACTGTTAAAGAACCAGTAATAGCAACATTATTGCCAATACTTGCAGTTCCAGATACACTTAAGTTGTCATCAATAGTTGTTGTTCCACCAGCAGAGTCAATGGTTAAGTTACCAGAAGTAGTATCAATTTCATTATTGTCTGTAATTCCAATTTGAATATTATCAATCGTAGCACCAGCATTAGCATCTACAGCACCAGCAAATGTTGTTACTCCACTAACTGTTAATTTTTGAACCGCAATATCAGTAGCAGTAACATCTGTGAGTGTAGAAACACCAATCGTTGCATCTGATGCTGATACACTAGTCAGTGTTGATACGCCAAGAACTGATGAATGGCGAGAAACTTGCAAATCACCAGTGACTGTTGCACCAATTCCAGTAGTTTCAAATTTCTTATTATTATTGAAGTATAGTTCTGCGGCTCCGTTTCTTATAAACTTTGCGCCGTGCTCTCTAGTATTTCCGGCAACATTATTTTCTAAATTTATCTCTATATTTCCGGCAGAATTGCCAGAATTTATCTGCAAATCTCCAGTATCACTTTGAATAATGGTATTTGTACCATTATGAAAAATCTCTAAGTCATTATTATTTCCAAGTAACAATTTATCATTATCATTAAGGAGCACATTTGAAGTAAATTGTGCTGTTGAAGAAACATTTAATGTTGTGGCAGTTAAAGCACCACCAACATTTAAATCATTAGATACTATTACATCAGTTGATGATAATGTGGTAATAGTTCCAGTAGTAGAGTTGATAGTAGCAACAGTACCAACACCAGAAATAGCAAGGTTTGTTGCTCCAATCTCACCTAATCCAAAGAAAGATGTTGGAAGTCTTGCACTATCTAAACTACCAGAAGTAATATTATCCGCAGTAATTCCTGTGATACCTAAACCAGATCCAACAAATGATGCAGCAGTTATAATACCAGTTGTTCTAATATTTCCTCGTGTTGAATCAATTCCAACACCAAAATGAAGAGGATTATCAGGATTTCCACCAACTTGGAAAGTTTGTATTGGATTTGTGGTCCCCACACCAACAGGACCAGTGTTGTATATACTCGTATATCCTAATCCAGGATCAACATCAACCCATTGTGATGTTGGGAGATTATCTAAGAAAGATGCATCTCCTCTAAAAGATGCACTAATAATTCCCGTCTGGGGAGATATTGTAATACCAGTTCCAATATGAATTTCATCCGCAAAAGTTGATATACCAGAAACAAATAAGTTACTAGTAGTAACTATACCAGTTACATCAACAGTTCCACGAACATCTAAATCTGCTCGCGGAATTGTTGTACCAATACCAACCAGATTGCCCCTGACGATCAGATCATCAACATCAACCTGAACGCCATTACGAAAGTTAAATGACTTATTATAATTGGGCATTTCCCTACTTTTTTAGTTATTTATCTGATAATTTATCTTCCAGATCTTCAACTTTCGCATTTAGTTCCTTAATTGCTTCAATAAGCAGAGGAACAAGTTTTTCATATTGAACCGTGATGTAATCATTATCAACTGGTGCTGGGCGAACTGCCTCTGGAAGAACTTTTTCAACTTCCTGTGCAGAGACACCAACGTAATCAATTTCGGTATTAAATCCAAGTCCAGCAGCAACTTCATTGAAGTTATATGTGAAACCACTGAGGGAATTAACTTTATCTAGAGCATCAGTAAGTCCGATTCTATTGGTTTTTAACCTATCATCAGAAGCAAATGCAGTGATGTCACCAGTAACTTCAAAGTTATTTGTGCTTGGGTTATACCTCAAACCACCATCAGTGAATAATGTCTCTGCTGCGGCAGTACTATTGTCACTATTAACAAAAGTTATGAAGTGAGTTGCATTGGTGCTAGTACTCACAGTATTAACTTGTGTGGTATTACCAGTTAATGTACCATGGAATTCAACACCATAAATATCTTGCCAACGTGCTGATGGAGATCCAAGATCACGAGTATTATCACCATCAGGAAGAATCAAATGTGTTGTGGCAGTGCCGTTCAGGTCCAAAGTGCCATCAATTGTGGTTGTATCTAATGTTGTGGTTCCATCAACATCAAAACTACCATCAACGGTCATATTACCGTTAACACCAACACCACCATCAACTTGTAGAGCACCAGTATCTGGATTTCCAATTGTATTTGCTGTTGTATCTGTGATGTGTACAGGATTATTAAAATCTGCATCTCCATCAACATTCAGGGTATGATTCATATCAACTGAACCGTTGATTGTATGAGAATCACTGGAATTGTTACCTAATGTGGCGTTACCACCAACAGTAAGTGATCCTAAAATATCAACATTATCATTAATATCTACTAAACCACCTGCAGAATCAAGAATCAGATTTCCAGTGGTTGTAGTAATGGTATTACCATCAATTCTAATATTATCAATATCTGCTCTTGTATTAACATCAAGAACTCCAGCAACCGTTAGATTGCTACTCATATTGACATTACCATCAAATTGTGATGTGCCATCAACATTGAGGTTACCGTCTATGTCAGCATTGTCTGTAATGTTGACAGTGCCGCCATCAGAATCAAGGAATAAAGACCCCGATAAGGTTGTAATGGTTCTATCAGTATTAGCACCTGTACCTTCGGCAATTCTAATATCACCAATATGTGCTTCAGAGAATCTTAGATCTCGTGTTCCGAGATATGCACCGAGATCAGTGTCAGGAACGAATCCTACAGTTGTAGTTGTTATACCAGTAATATAAACACCAGTTGGTGTGGTTTCAAGTCTTTCGACACTATTATAATAAAGTTCTACTTCTGCATCATGTCTTAGAATGATACTTTCTACACCATCTTTTGCTCTGAAGTACATATCAGAACTATTATTACTTCCATGATTTTGAAGGAAGAAATCACCGTTTTCATTATCAATATAACCATCGGAACCATCATGATAGATCTCTAAGTCACCACTGGCTCCAGAAGGAGGTGTTGATCCAAACAGTGCCCTTACCCCATCTTCATGTCTTGTATTTGACTTGAATGTAGTCAAACCAATAACATTCAGATTACGATCAAGCGTAGTATCAAGATTTACTCTCAGGTTATCTTCAATTCTAACTTCAGTACCATATCCAACGGCACCAGAATCAGTATCAATCTCATTTCTTACACCAAGGATTAGATCACCAGTGATACCACGAATGGTTCTATCTGCTGGTTCTGTGCCACCAGCAACACCTTCAGTACCAATACCAATACCTGCTGCCCAGACACCTGACCATTCATGGTTGGGTTTACCAAGGAAAGCACCCTCTTTTACATCAGCAAATAATCCACTATTAAACTGAACACCACCAGTAAATCTAGCAGTTCCACCAACACCAAGATCACCACAGATATTGACATTCTTTTCAACACCAAGTCCACCTTGAGTTGTGATAGCACCCGTTGTGCATGAAGTTGATTGGGTATCATTTTTGGATTCAATGAGTCCTGTAATAATTAAGTTATCAGTTAGTTTTAGTTCATCATTTATAATGACATTTTCATTAAAGGTAACAGGACCATCAAACTGTGATAAGATCTGATTAGAACTTCCACCCTCAACAAGGATTCTTTCTTTAACAATAACTTCATCAAATACAACTGATAGTCTAGAAGGATCCTGACCTGTAACAGTTGGGATAGGAATATCAAATGTCTGTTGCTTACCAGAAGAAGCAGAGTACTTAGTGTTACCGATGAAGAAATCTCCATCACTATTCATACCAGTGTAAACAACCTGTCCAGCAGATTTTTCCTGTGCTTGTGCTAAGAAGTCTTCCCTTTCGGTTAAAGTTCTTATTTGTACCTGTGGGAGTGCTGTTGAATAGTTACCAGGTCCATAACCAAGATATTCAAACGTATGACCAGAAGCACGAAGAATAGAAGGTCTACGAAGTTCTGTTGCCAGTGGTTTGATCTTCTTAACTAGTGAATTTTGAACGTGTACTGCTTTTTGTGTTCCAAGATATGCACGAATTGCAGAAATCTCGTTAGTTCCAGAACCAGTAAGAGTGCTACTCGCAACTCTCATAATTTCATTGTTAACCTGAATGAAACTACCGAGTGGGAATCTAGCAGTGGTTCCAACACCAACGGTTCCCTGTTGAGAGAAAGCAGAAATTGCAAATGTAGATACACCAGCAACGGAATCTGCTGTTACATCATTAATAAGAATACCAGATTCATTGTCATAGAATGTAAGGCTTCTAGATCCAAGATTCTCTCCATCAACACCAGATGAAAAATCATTGGCATTAAATCCATGCTTTAGAACACGGTCTACAGAAGAATTAACCTCGTCCAGAACCGTGAAAGTTGTAATTCCAACAGAATCTTTAACAATAAAATCACCAAGATTGTTATCAGAATTATCTAATACTCTAAATCTATTACCAGCAACCAATCCATGGGCAGTGCTAGTTGTAATTGTTGTAATACCAGCAGTTGCGTCATATACGCGAGTACTTACAGATGCAGAAGGACCAACATTAAATACAACTTGATTCTCAAAGATTTCTGGATCTCCAGTTGTTCTTGCGATAGCAATTTCATTTCTAGATGGAATAGAACTAATTCTATAAAGACCATCAGTTACGGTTCCAAGACCAGTAACTTGTAATGAGTTATTAACTGGGGAAGAAATATTGGCAGTATTGATAGTAACTGATGAACCAGCAAATCCTTCAAGGAATAGTTGATCACCATTAGAATATCCAGATCCACTAGATGCAATCTCAACAGATGAAACTGCTCCACTAGATACCACAATATTTGCTGTGGCACCATTCCAGGTTGTAAACGTGTTCTCATTAAAAAGTCTTACGTTGAAATAAGATCCGTCAACAAATCCACTACCAGCAGTTAATGTGTCATATCCAACAATACCATTAAATCCATGATCTAATTTTGTTGTAATTGTCGCAACACCAACTGAGGAAGGAGTTGTTGATTGAACTTCGGGAGAAATACCAAATTTCTTTACGATAAGATCAGATGTTTCCCTAGTAATACTCTTTCTCAGATCGTTAGTTTCAACTTCACCGAGTGGGAATCTCTTAGCGAAAGATTTAGAAGCATTTGGATTATCTACATGATTATCACGATCTAACTGTGGATACAAATCAACAACATTCTGCTCATATTCATGATCCGTAAATTCTTCAGTAATCGCATTAGAAGCATTCAGTACATAAAGATGGAAAATACCATCAGAAACACCTTCTTGATAAGATTGAATGGTATCTTTTCTGTAGATGTAGAAGTTAGATTCTAGATCGTTTCTTTCAAATCTTGGTAGGTTAGTATCTCTTGCTGTAGGACCAGAGAAGATACCAACATTATGTGTAACACCATCTCTATCTTCTGTTGGATAGGTGAAAGTCATTGTATCAACAATACTTTCAACAACAAAATCACCATTATATCCAGTGATTCCTACTCCAGTTAAATTAGTTGATGATTTGACGTTATTAATTAGAACACGATCACCAACGTTCAAGTTGTGTGGTTGTTCTGTAATAACAGTTACAGATCCAGCGGAAGAACTACAAGTACTGATAAATCTATTATTTCTCTTATACTTGTTATCTTGACTTGTGATTGATGTTAAAGTAAGTTCAGAATCTGTTAATGCTCCAGTTGTACTAGATTCTTGGAAGATGAATCCTTCCTGTGGATCTTTTGCTCCAACTGCCTCTTTGGGAATTACAAAACGAACTTTATAGATTTTCTCATCAATACTTCTATTATCAGCAATTCTCTTGAAGAATGTGACATCAGTTCTTGGTTCACCGAAACCAACTGTTCCTAAAGTATCAATTTGATTGTAAATGTCATTATTCTGATTTACATATAAGAACCAGTTATTATTATTCGGGTCGAATTGAATTGGAGATCCAATCTCACCAGAATCTCTTTCAGAAACTCTAGAAAGAACTCTTAGATTTGAACCACCATAAAGTTTCAGTGCAAGACCGTTAGAAGAATTAACAAATGATGATGCTAATTGAATCTGAGTAGCAGTTTGTGTTGTAATTACATAATAAGTTCTGTTTGGTTCTAACCCTTCTGGGAGGTCTGCATCATCACTAATGACGATTACTTTTTCACCTGTTCTGAAGTTATGATTTGTATTTAAAGTTAAAGTATCATAACTAGGTGATTGTGTGGTAACACTTACAGTAAATTCTTTGGATGATGAGTTTGATCCTGTTGGTGATAGTTGTGTGCTTGTTACATCACTATCAGTCATCAAGATATCTGCTTCCACAATATCTTGTGATGCGCCAGCAGGTAAATCTAGATAGATCTTATCATTTTGTCTAGCACCCACCCTATAACCAGAAATTAGATTTGGTGGAACATTATCCCTACTATCAAATCCAAAGAGATATAAGTGACTGCTAATACCAACAGCAGTGGTTAGACCAGCATCAATAGAAATATAATCTACATTTGTTTCTGTTGGTGGAACGGATCTTGGAGTGATGACAGATGTGATGTACCCAGTATCATCTTTTACAAATGCCTTTTTCTTAAATCCATCTGCTACGAGAGCAATTTGACCGAAGTTGGAGTTAGAGTTGGTAATTGATGCATCAGCACCAGTTTCTGCAACAAAGTGCCTGTTGAAACCAATAGCAAAGACAGAAACAATCTGTAAGATTGCATCATTCTGAATAGTAACGTGTCCTGATAACCAACCACTTCTATAAACTGCCTGCTGATCTAAGTGGTAAACAGTATCTGAATTAGTTGATGCAGATCCAGAAGATAGTTCAGCACCTGTTACTTTACTGACACTAATCCCGTTGTATGTACGGGTAATTGGGTTATATTTAACGAATGCACGGTCATCCTTCTGAAGTGAAACAGCAGTGAACTGAGCCACAACCATTGAACGGAAACCATCTGCCTTTCTACCATCGGCACGCATGCCGTTCATTCCCCAAACAGAACGTAAGGAACAGTTGAAGATATATGGAGATGCACCCTTAACAGTATCAGTCTCAATGGTTACTGTACCTGATCCAGCAGGATCAGCAGGTAGGTCATTTCTTACAGAGGGTAGTAGGTATGTAAATGTATTTGTGCCTGTTACAGTGGCAACAGTCGTTGAGACATTATAATCGTCAATATTGACACCACGAATCTTAATTGGTGTTCCAACATTTAATTCATGCTCTTCTACAGTAGTGACTGTAATTGTAGATGATGGTGTTGCACCATCGCCAGATTGGATATCTGAAATGTTAATTGGGTCAGCAGCAAATGCACCAACAATTTCCCATTCTGGTCTTTCTTTTGCGAAAGCATCTGGAGCAAGTGGGAATTTCTGTGCGGAAGGAATCTGCCTACCAGAACCTTCATTAAAGGCATTGGATAGTTTCGCATAATACATATCCAAGTCGGTTACATCAAAACCACTAGGAACATTTACACCATCTGCATACTCAAAGCAAGTAAGTTTATGGTGAGAGAATGTTGGTTTTGATAAGTTACCCGATCCAGATGTGAATACTTGATTATTGGTATAAACCAATCCATTTTCATCGGCATCAAAGAAACTGAACTGCCAGAAATAACAGAGACCAGTTACACGGAAGATAGCAGAATATGGAACAGCATCATCCGTTGGGTTTGGTACGTATTTTGGTCTAATTCTGGTTTTTCTTAAATCAAGACCAACAATAGAAGTACCACGAGGGATAATAACACCACCCTCGACACTATTAAACTTATAGAGAATATTATCTTCTTGTGTTAAATCAAAGTTAGATTCAAGATTTAAACTAAAAACATCCGATGCGGGTTCAGTTGTATTACCATTAGGTGCTACTGCTTCTGCCAGAGCAGTTCCTGTCCTTTTAATACCAAAACCAGGTCTATTATCAATTACATGCTCACCAGGAAATACGAGAATTGTAGTTCTCGCATTGTTATCATTATTATTACCAACTAAGAACGAAAATCTAGCAGATTCTATTAATGCTCTCTGAATCGTTTTGAACGGTTTAGTTAGAGAGTTTCCTTGGTTTGTAACACTATCAGTTGCATCAAGGTCATTTGAGTTTACATATAGAATTCTACCTTCATAGTTCTTGATAAAATTCTCTAGCTTATTAAGAGGCATCGGATTATATTAGCCAAAATATTTCTATGATTTATTTATCCCAGTAAATCTTCCTCGTCAAAATAAGGAATTAAGTCCTCTGGAAGATCATCTTTGTTTTTTACTTCTATAACATCAAAACAAGGATGACACTGTTCTAGTATCAAATAGTTTGATCCATAGTATACATCTTCAATATCAAATTCTCTGTTTTTATTTGCCTCGTGTACGAGACCTTTATCGTATAAATGTCCTACTGGCAACTCATCAAAAGTAAATGGTATCCCATTTATACAATACATTCTGACAATTGAACTTCCATTATTAAACCAATTGAATGATTGCTCTACTGTATATGAGTCAGTCATAGGACCCTGCAAGTAGTGTTATTTATTTTATAGGAGCAGGGGGACTTGAACCCCCACGACCATAAGGTCAACAGATTTTAAGTCTGGTGCGTCTACCGATTCCGCCACGCTCCCGTAGGTGCTTCCTGAGAGGATCGAACTCTCCTTAGGCAAATTATGAGTTTGCTGCATTCACCAGATTGCTAAGGAAGCAAATAGGACTACCGAGAATTGAACTCGGTTCACTCCGTTATAAGCAGAGGGCATTAACCAATATGCGATAGTCCCAGATGATGAAATTACTGAGCCTC
>Ga0098038_1000516_pt1 | contig 17221 bp, 25 predicted proteins | sample 5B_taG_FD_75051 | JGI IMG/M metagenome (GOLD analysis project Ga0098038, IMG submission 75051) | Marine viral communities from the Subarctic Pacific Ocean - 5B_ETSP_OMZ_AT15132_CsCl metaG | ecosystem: Environmental > Aquatic > Marine > Oceanic | place: Pacific Ocean | collected 2015-01-08 | reverse complement strand
TTAATCAACCATTCTAATTCATCGTGTGGATCTGTACAATCTTCTTGATACCACCTTATGTAGTTTGTTATTCGACTTCCTAAGTCTGTTGTTATTTTCTTTTCCATAATTTTATTTTTTTTCGTTAATACTTGACATTGTCATTTTTTTCTTGTACCTTCCGACCATTATTAGTAGATAATTATGTTAGTTATATAATTTTTATATAAAAATATATATATCTCTTGTCTTCTACTTCTACTCCTACTTCTTTAATGTTAGTAGCTATTTGTATCAAAGGATACCTATATCCTCTAATTTACCCTCATTAATATCTCCATTACTTAATAGGTATTCGCTATCAATTAAACTTTTTGCAGTCCTTCCGTAATGTCCTTGTAAAGTCCAAGCCATACCATTTTTAATAAGTTCGCTAAACATTTTTAGTGTATCAAGATCGGACATATTTCCCATCTCATAGTCCATTATGTAATCTATTATATCTTTTTTCTTTGTCATAATTTTAGTTTTTTAGTTATTATATAGTTTTATTCTCTAATGTTTAATTGTTTAAATACCCAATCTGTGTCATGCCAAAGCAAATCATTTATTTGTGTATCTGTTGGAGTTTCTTCAAAAAACATTTCATTTATTAAATGCTCTAAATCATTTATTTTATTATGTTCCTTTATTGTTTCTAAGGTATCTGTTGCACCTGACCAAGCCTTAAAATTTTCCATTGATATTTCTGTCGTATATTTCATAGTTTTAGTTTTTTAGTTGACTTTAGTTAATAATTCTGGTTTGTTATTACATATCCAACGATATGTATTTATCTTGTTTACTTTGTTAGCATAAGATAGTTTTTTATAATCTACATTACCATTTTGATCGAGTGTTGGAGTCTTACTCCATAAGTAATGATTCTTACCATTATTATCTATCCAATGTATTTTAGATTTGTATTCTATTAATTGTTTCTTCCATTCGTTGAAACATGTAAATTCTTTATTAGTCATAGTTAGTTAGTTTTAAGTTATTAATATAGTTCTTTGATTTTATGTCCGTTCTTGTGGTAGTATTTTGAATACTTCTGTTTAAATCGTTTTATAGCTTCTTGTTTAGTATAATATAGATAACTCATAGATTTGTATTCTCCACCTATCATATCCTCTATTATAAGATATCCATTATTGTTTTTATATATAGTCATAGTTAGTTAGTTTTATAGTTTATATTTATCTGTTAATTCTTCTGCAAGTATATAGTCTTCTTCCTCAAAATTACAATTGTAATCGTTCATCTCTAATCCAACATATTTAAAGGACATAAACCTAAGAATTTCCAAACAAAATTTCTTTGTTATTCTATTGGGTATTTCGTTATTTAATCTTTTAAGATATAGTTCTTCTGCAAATTCATCGATATCTGGGAAGTAGTCTACTTTCATTCTTGTTTTCATAGTTAGTTAGTTTTAGTTAATGTGTTTCTGTTTACAAACATACGAATTATATTTCATATATGCAAATTATTTTCACTTTATATTATTCTGTATCTGTTAATTTAAATGTGTTTATATTTAGTTTATTTGATTTTTGTCTAAAGTAAAATTGTTTTAATGTAATTAGATCGTACTTTAATAATGTTCTTAAATAGTTTGGGTTATTGTTTTGCTTAATCATAGTTATTTAATTAAAGTTAAGTTAAGTTCATTAGCTACATAGTTTATGTGCTTTTGAGTTGTAACACTCCACCAATCTAATTGATGTAGTTCGTTGCCCTTTATTGTTGCAACATGAGTATTATAAGAGTATATATTATCTCCCTGTTGTCTTAAGTTTTGTTTGTACCTGTCAAATGTATTCATAGTTGTATAGTTTTAATTATTGACATACTTTGTGTGTGTCATCTTTGGCAAATATAATAATAAAGGTTTTTAATATCCTAATAAAATGTAAATTATTTTCATTCTCTTGAGGAAAAAAGTTTAAAATTAGTATTGTGAAATATAGTTTCAATATGTTAATTCGGTTAGTTAGTTATTTATTAGGGTGATTGTCTCGCATATTTACACGTTACATAATCCCCACAAAATACAACACGATCAAGACAACTGACCTTGTATGTAATAAATTCTATTGGGTTGGGTTGGGGGGTGGTATGCTTACAAAATTTCTGGACGGCTACATGCAAAAAATCGACGTTTGTATTTGTGTATATATATAGTATGTACCCCACCCCCTAAAAATATGTTGGTTTCGGACACAGAAAAGTAGTCACTATATTATATAGTTATCCCAAACCTACACTTATCTCACATTTTTTTTATATATTTGCTTCATGGCTAGAAATTACAAGAAAGAATACAAGAAGTTTCACAATAACCCTAAGGCTAAGAATAAGCGTGCTAAGCTTAATAAGATAAATAGAAAGAAGGGTACATACGGTAATGGGGATGGAAAGGATGTTTCTCATATGTCTGATGGATCTGTAGTGCTAGAAAGCCCGTCTAAGAACAGGGGTAATAAAACCAGGACTCCTGGGGATCGTAAAGCTAGGGGAACCAAGTTAAACAAGCGTAAAAGGTAATGTGCATTAAAACCAAAAAAACTAAACAGCTAGGGATGAATCCCAGCACCGCATCAAACAGATTAAAGAAGGAATTATTATTTAGCTTGGCTAAGCGTCTCAAAATTAACTGGTGCTACCAATGTGGTGCAGAAATAAAGACAGCTAAGAGAATGACTATAGAGCATAAGACTCCATGGCTAGATACATTTGATCCTGTGGGTAATTTCTTTAGCTTAGATAATGTAGCTTTTTCACATGCTTCCTGTAACTATGCTGCCGCTAGGGTAAGAGAAGGGGCTCCATGTCCGTCAACTACAGCGTATAGAAAGGGGTGTCGATGTGAAGGTTGTAAAGCCGCTAGGCGTGAATATACAAGAAATAGATCTAAAGTAACAGACTAACCTCTACTAACTTTTAAAGCTCCAGCACTTTTATAGAGTTGACCAGCAACAGAGGGGTCTGATGAAGGTAATGAATCACCCATTGTGTCTGGTAACAATAGCTCACTACTGGTTACATATCTTCTTAACTCATCAATATCTTCTTTTAATAATTGTATTTGATACATTATTGATCCAATTTCCTCATAAACGACATACTCTTCAGCTCTATTATTATCGTATTTAGATTTCATTTCTAATAAATCACTTCCAGTTTTAGAATGCATATTTCCTGATTTTCTTGTTGCTAACGCCATAATTTTTTATTTTAATAATTAATTTAACAAGACCCTTCCTCCATTGAGGTCATGTCATTAAACTCGTTGTTTTTCATTCCCATAGCTACCAATAGATGATCTGGCATAAAGTCAAAAAGTCGAATCATATACTCATCACCTACCTTTTCAGATAAACATCCTACGTAAAACATAACTGCATTACCCTTGTCTATCATAGCTCTCATGTTTTCTGGGTCAGCCCCATGGCTTACTATATGTATTTCCAGTCCCAGATAGTCATCTACTAGCATAGCCATATTAATAACCTTTTCCATCTCTTCTCCTCTATACCCAGCTTTTACGAGTTGTTCAAAAGATTCTTTAGCTCCAGGGCATATATGAAAGTTTTGAGTATCATATCCGTATACATTCATTTCTCCACCGCCCATAGACATGTCACCCTTTTCCTCCATGTGGCCAGAACCACCTATTATTATTACCATTCCTTCTTTCATATTATCCAAATATTCTACCTAGTTTTGCTTGGTTTAATTGAAAAAGATTAGGATATCTACTCTTATTCTTCTGAACTATAGCCATAGGATTCTGTTGTGCATTCAGCTGCTGCTGCATTGCTAACATATCTTCTCTTAATTGTTTTATCTCTTCTAACTGTTGCTCAGTAATATCATCAGTATTAGTATCAGTATCAGTATCAGTATCAGTATCGTCATCAATATCAGGATCGTCATCAGGATTAGGATTTACAGGACCTCCGTCTTCATATCTCATTGATTGAGGAATATACTCTTCTTCTTCTCTCATTGATTGAGGAACATATTCATCATCTGATATTTCATATGAACTAGGATCTATAATTTCATTATTCATGTTAACCATATTACGCACACTATCCATAGTAGCTTGAGCTTTCTCCAGATTAGTAGGCTCTTCATCTACCAATTCTTTTTTAGGTCCAGTTACTTTATTCATTTCAGGACTAATCACAGGAGCATTTTTCTTATTAACCTCTACTTTCTTTGGAGCATTTAATCTGTTCATCTCTTCTTGATTTACAGAAACAGTGCCTATTCTATCCAGCATATCTTGCTCATCTCTATCTGAATCTGTAAAAGTCATAGGATTTGTTTGCTCCTTAAAGGAAGGTAGCTTTTCAGGTTTTTTACGCATACCTTGAATATCTTCAAACCCTGTTCTCATCGGTAAAGTAATCATTCCACTGTCTACGTTTTCATTTTTTATGAGCTTTTCTAATTGTTGTATTAGATTTTTAGAAGCAGATCTAGATCCTTTAGCACTTTCGTCTTGAAAACTTTTTCCTGGTAGTTCATCAAAAAGCATAGATCCAACTACATCTCCTTTGTAATATTCTGTAGGATTATAAGTTATAACAGCTGGAACCTTTCCCTTTTTAGTTTGTAGAAGTTCTTCAATATATATTCTATCCTCTTGACTAAGATTTTTTCGAAAATTTTTACTTCTTAGTTTTCTTTCTAAACTATCGTCTATAATTATCCTATTTAGATCAGGGTTTTGCTGTCTGTACCAGATAGGCATATTTTTAGCCTGTTCGCTGGTAACAAAAGTATTTGGATTCCTCATTCTAAAAAGACGCTCTCTTCCTTCTGCTGTTCTTGACAACTCTCTAATTTCCTTTTCACTTAACTGAACCCTTTCTTGTCTAGGGTTTTCTTGTAAATATTCATCTACACGTTTTTGAGAAGGCATGTAAGATCCTATAAAATTATAACCCCCATTTTGATATTTGTTTTTATTTAAATAAGCCATTTTCTTTTTCTTTTAAGATTCTATAGAATCTAGTAACTAATAATTTACCCTTTTGAGATATCATATATCTCCTAGCTCTATTGTGAGCTCTTTCCAGGTATATTTTTATATAACCTTTATTTAATAACTCTGGGATATTCCTAGTAATAAAGCTGTTTGAAGACCTGTACTCCAGCATAATATCCATGCAAGTAAAGCTTTCTGCATCGTAAATAAAGAATAGAAACTCTATATCAGACGTTTTAAGCTCATAATTATCTCTAAAATAATACAGAGTAGGTCTGTAATGCTTTAAGTAATTATCTTGACTCAAGTTACTAAATTTAATTAAACTAAAGCAAATATACTAAATATTTCTTATATTTGGAATTAATTACTATATTTGTACGGAACAATTTAAATTACAATAAAATGGCATTATCAGGAACGAAAGCACAAGAAGCTACTCTAGGACAATACGGATCAATATTTACTGACTCAGCGACAGCAGCAGTGGTCCCACCAGATGGTTATATTATATGTGCTATAACATTTATGGCTGATGCGGTATTAAAAGCAGATGGAGGATTAGTAGCTGAAAACGCAGGCACTAATAAGAAAAAATTTATGAGTACACAAAATGCTTCTCATACAACAGGAACAGATGAAGAAGGAACTGGAGGTATACAAATAGCTAATAATAATATATTCCCAAAAGGTCTTACTATTTACGGACGATGGAAACAGTTTCAATTAAAAGATGCAGATGATGATGGGGGAGTAATATGCTATCTAGCACCAAAGCATTAAGATATGGCGTTAGGGTTAGGAGCTTCATTAGTCTTTGGAGATTTAGCGGGTGCGGGATCTTCTTCTACAGGGGTAGTCATAGAGGACTACATGTGGGAGGCTACTACCTCAACAGGGTCTGGAAGCACATATGACGCAGTAACACCTATACCAACTCTTTATGATTTTAATGATACTTGGGATTTAGATACAGCTACTGGATTAATAAATGCTATGTATGACTACATGCCTGCTGATCCTGATACTGAATTAGAACAAACATATGACGAAGGATATTGGAATGTAGATGCTAGTGGAGATGTTCAGCCAATAGATGCTACAGTATTCCCTAATCCTTACAATAGTGAAGGTTAAATATAAATAATATATAAAAAAGAAATAATATGGCAACACCAAACGTAGTACCTAGAGCCGATCAGGAAGGAGGTTTAGGAACCTCAGCAAAATCATGGGGAAAGCTATTCATAGAAAATCCAACAGCTGGAGGTACTGCCGCAGCTACAATATCCAATCTTGATGTAGATCAAATAGCTTTAGATATAGATGCTAATAATACAACAGCTAACATTCTAGATATACGATCCATAACCCTTACAACTGGAAAAGCTGCAAATATTGATATTGTAGACTCAGGAACAGTTACTGCAACTAACTCTTTACTTGAATTAGATTATAATAAAACTGGTGTTACTGGATCTAGTGCTACTAGAACTGTTACAGGTTTTAATTTAGAAATGACAGACTCAGCTACTAACAATGCGAGTGGATCTGTTATTATGACTGGACAACTTATAAATTTATCTAATACCAGCAATCAAGGAAATATAAAACAAATAGGTCTGATGATACAAGCTCAAGGAGCTGATGCTGCTGACACTACAGGTATTATTCTTATCACAGAAGATGGAGGAACAGACTTCAGTATTAGAAGTAGTGCTGATCAAGGAGATAAATTCACTATAGCGACTACAGCTGCGGGTGCTACAACAATATCCACTATTGATGATGATAATCACGCTGCTGATTTAACTTTTGTTGTAGATGGATTTGTTAAATTCGATGGTGCGGGTATTCAAAGTGGAGGGGTTGAAATAGAAAATGGTTCCGCTTCTGGTAATGCAGCATTATTAATTGACAACGATGACACAGATCAAGTAGCTTTAAAAATAGATCCTGCTAACACAACTGCCGCAGTAATAGATGTTACAGCTAACGACATAACAACAGTATCTATAACAGATTTTAATGTTACTAAAACATCAACGACTAACTACAGCAACTTAAATGGTGTTTTTGGAGATTGGGATTACATTAAAAGTGGTAATACTGGTGACGGTAATATTCATAGATACACTGCTCTACGCATGAATCTTGATGATACAGCTTCAGGTAACCATGCTAATAGTACCGTTTCTCAAATAGGTATCCAATTAACAGTAGATAGTCAAAATGATAATGGTAACAATTTAAATACCGCTTTATACATTCGAGCTCAAGATGCAACCAATAATTACGGTCTAGATGTATCAGCTACAGATGGTGCTGGTGCCGATATAATGATATCAAGCTCTGCTAATTCTAATGATTACGCTACTATTACCGTGGGTGCTGAAGGAGCCACTAAAATAACAACGGTGGATGCGGACACTACTGCTGCTAACTTATCATTCGATGTGGATGGAGAGTTTAAAATTAATTCCGAAGGAGATGTTAATTTAGCATCTGACATAACAGGAACACAATCTTCTGATGATGTAAAAGTAGTAAGTATGGGTGCTGGTTATCATATGATTATAGCAGAGGTAGATGTTTTTGACGCTAATACAACTGACAACGGTGTTATTAAGCAGATAGGAACAGTAAAGATACCTCAGTACGCAGTTATACATAGAACACATGTAATAGTAACAGAGCTTAGTAACATAAGTCCTTTTGCTGTAAATCTTTCAATAGGAACCAACAGTGGTGTTGCTGCTGGTACTGCACCAGCTAATTTGCATGAAGTTGTAGGTGCAGGTGAACCAAATACTTCACATACAGACAACCATGCTGCGGCATCAGATATAATAATAAGTTCAGGAAGTGGAAACTTAAAAAAGATATATAAAAATGTTAAGAGAAATGATGCTATATACGCTTCTGGTGAATTAACAGATGATCACTACCTATATATTTGCAGTGCTGGAACAGGTAATGGTACAACAGATGCGACAGCAGGTAGAGTTCTTGTTTACTTAGAGTATTTCGGATTAGATTAATAAATAAATAATATGGCGACATTAACAGGGCAAAAAGTAAAAGACACTTATAAGAGTTTAATAAAAACCGAGTTATCAAGTGGGTTTGGTTCTTCTTCACCCTCTAGGATAGAGGATGGTGATGGTAATCAAAGTGCTTTATTTTTAGGCAAAGACACAGCTGGAGTAATTGGAAGTTTATCATTAAATCTTTCAACTACATCAACTCCTAGAGCTAACCTACACATAGTAGGAAATGCAGCTCAATCTATGCTAATTCAAAATACAAGCGGTTTTAATAAGTTTTACGTAGGTGATTTTTTAAGTTCTTTTAATGTTAAGCTTGGGGATATTGACATTACTTCTTCTGGTAATAATACTTACCTATATGTAGAAGATCAAGCATCTAGAATAACATCTAAATCAAATTACTTTGGAATAAATCAAAGTGTTCCTCAATGCACTTTACATGTTGGATCTAATTCTGGTACAGCTTTATTTTCTTTAGGAACAAGCACAGATGCCTTTAAAATTACTCGTAGTGGTAATACAAGTTTATTTGTTGTAGATACTACTAATGATAAAGTTAGCATTAATGCAGACGTAGAAGTAAAAGGAAACCTTAGAAGAAGTTCTGAAAGATATTATCTAGAGGAGTTTTTTAAGAGATTACCACAAGGAAATGCTGACATTCAAAATGCTGCTGAAGCAACACGAATGATAGCTAATCCAGACTTTGAATTAGTGGGAACTAATGCTGGAAGTGGAGATGCTACCTTTTCAGCTACTAGAGCTGGTATAGTTATACAGACAGATGGTACAGACAACGATCAGGTTATTATAGCTCCACATTTAGACACTAACCAATCAGCTTGGACAAATATTAAGTTTGGAACAGAAAATCAATTAGAGTGGGAATGTGCTATAACTACTCACGGAACTATAACAGATTACTCTTTTCATGCTGGTTTAAAATTAACAAACACTCCCGTTTATACAACAGATGCGGATCAAGCTTATTTCTTATTCTGCACAGATGACGATCAAGGTGCTCTAACAACAAACGCTAATTTACACTTTGTGTATTCTAATGATGGAACGGATTATGTGACAGACTTAGGAATAGCTGTGGCAGCTTCTACTATATATAGATTAAGAATAGAGATAGACTCAGACAGGAAGGTTTCAGTTTTTGTAAATGATGTCCAATATGGTTTAGTTACCTCAGCAACTGCTGGTGGAGCAACTCAAACAGAATCTGCTCAAAAATCTTTAGCTTTAGCTGACGATCACGACCTAATACCATATATTGGGGTTCAACAAATGGCAGGATCTAAAACAACAGAACTGACAGTTCATTATCAAAAAATTAGCAGGATATTGTTTGAATAAAAATTTTTCACTATATTAGTGGAAATTTAATTTAATACAATATGAAGAACACAGAACAACTCATAGAGGAGATGTGCGAATCTATGAAAGATCTTCTTATACAGAAGAACCGAGACTATGGCGATTCAGCCACTAACCCATCAAGCGTATTTTCTTCAGGATCACCAGTAGATTCTTTATGTGCACGTATAGATGATAAGCTTATGCGTATACAGAATAAAGGTATAAATGATAAAACAGAAGATACAGTATCAGATCTTATAGGATATCTAATATTACTCAAAGTAGCTTTGCATAAAGAAAAACATGATGAATATGAAGACATGGCTGAAACAATAAGATTGGGTGGGTTTTGCAATATGACTGGAACACCTATAGATAATCTTGAAGATTTAAAATATCATTACGATCTAAAGACAGAAGATAATAATAATTCAATTTAAAATGAGTACAATAGAATCTATAAATCCTATTATTAGAAAGATAACTATAGGGGATTTAAAACAAGGACTTACATATAAAGTGGGTCAGTTAATGAACGCTGGGAATATAGAAATAACAGCCATTATACAGGATGAAGCAGCTTGGTATAAACATCAGCAGGTTGTTTATGATGTGTACGTAAAATCTAGGGGCGATGAATTTTCAAGACCTTGGAAAAGGTTTTTTGATCAACCAACAGCTATAGAATTTGATATTCAAGAAAGAGAAAAATACGAAGTTAAATAATATGAGACCAATTAGAGATTGCTACTTTGTGAAAGTAGAAAAAACACAAGAAGATACTATAATAGTAAATGGCAAAGAGTTGTTTTTAGAAACATCTTTCAATGAGTTGAAATTAGCTAGACAGTATGGCACAGTTGTTGCACTACCTGTAGGTTTACCCAAAGGTTTAAAACTAGACATTAAAAAGGGAGATAAGGTTTATTGTCATCATTTTTTAGTTAGCGAAAACAACAAAGTAAAATTTCACGAAGAAGAAAACATATACAGTATTCAATGGAATCATATATATGCTAGAGTAAGAAATGGAAAGTTAAAAATGCTTCATCATTGGAATTTTGTAAAACAAAAGGTAGAGGATGAATCTGAGTACATGACTAAGTCTGGTATATACACAAAACCTGAAGCGGAAGATGAAGAATTGCATGGCTACATAGAATACATGAATGACGAGATGAAAAGTATGGGACTTAAAAAAGGTGATGAAGTAGTTTTTTCTAAAAATTCTGAATATGATATGCAGATAGAGGGGGAAAAGTTATTAAGAATGCGTAACTTTGATATATTAGCAAAAGTAGAAAATGATTGATACCCAAGAAATAATAAATATATGTGTTGAAAACTCTTACAACTTATTAACAGGTAAAAAATCCATAGAAGAAATATTAGACTCAACTGATACTCCTTATTTTTTATGGAATGTGTCGGAAGAAGATTTAGATCTAGATGATTTAGATGAGTTTATAGATTTTATGATAGAGTATTATGAGGACATGGAGTGTTACGAAAGGTGTGCGGTACTATTAAATATTAAATTAAATGAAAGAAATAAATGTCAACGAAAAATTAGAGAAGCTAATAGCATCGGGGAATAGAGCTTTTGATCTTTTACTGGAAGAGGTCAAGAAACCTATAGATCCAGATCTTCAAGACGATAAAGCTAGGAACGCTATGAAAGCAAAGAAAGAGTGTTTTATGGACGCACAAGATATCTTAATGGCTATTCACAAAATACAGAGTCAAATATCAGGAGAAGGGGAAGAAGAGGTTGAATTAGAAGAAAAATCTTTCAAAGCTGGGTTCTCAGAAAAGTACGCCAAAAAATAGACAGTATAATTTATTTTATTATATTTGCATAATTGGCTAAAATTTATTATGGCAGGGTATATAAATGTAAGTGGTTTAAAGTTTAAGCTTCCTGTTAAGCCTAAGAAAAAAGATATATTATTTTCAGATTTAAAAAAGAAGGATCAAAAGTGGACAAGAACTGAGATGCCTGATGGTTTAAATGAAGATACTGTATCTAAATATTCTTGGTTTATAGATCAGGAATTTGAAAGGAGAAGTGATGGAGTTTGGTTCATGAATAATGGGGAACCTACTTATATTACTGGAGAACACTATTATTATTTAAACTGGTGTAAGATGGATGTTGGATATCCTGAGTATAGGGATAGAGATAGAAGATTTTTTATTTTTTGGGAAATATGTAAGCAAGACCCTAACTGTTTTGGAATGGTTATGGTAAAACACCGTAGGGAAGGAGCTTCTTACAAAGGAGCATCTATGTTATTGCACGAAATAACATCTAGATATAATTCTCATGGAGGTATAACAAGTAAGACTGGTGCTGATGCTAAGTCTTTATTTACAGACAAACTTGTTTATATGTTTAGGAGCTTACCATTCTTTTTTCAACCTATAATAGATGGTAGTGATAATCCTAAGAGCACTCTTAGTTTTAATACTCCAGGTCAAAAGATAACTAAGAATTACGCAAAAGTTACAAAGTCAGAAGCTTTGAACAGTAAGATAGATTGGAGAAATACTAGAGAAAACTCTTATGACTCAGTTAAACTTATAAGATACCTGTGTGATGAGGCTGGTAAGTGGACAGAAGCAAGTGTGGAAAAAAATTGGGAGGTTGTAAGATCTTGTTTAACACTGGGAGATAAGATCATTGGTAAATGTTTTATGCCTTCTACTGTTAATGAACTTGAAACTTCAGGAGGAGAGAACTTTAAGAATATATGGTTTGATAGCGACATAAATGAAACAGACGCTAATGGAAGGACTAGATCTGGAATGTATTCTTACTTTACTCCAGCTTATGATGGGTACGAGGGTTTTATAGATGAATATGGCTTTTCTGTTGTTGACACACCAACTAAAGAACAGGCTAAGTTTACAGGCAAAAATATAGGTGCTAAAGAGTATCTTCAAAATGTTAGAGATGCTTACAAGAATAACACTACTAAATTGTCAGAGGAAAAAAGACAAAGACCCTTTACTATAGAAGAGGCTTTTAGAAGTGACTCAAGATACAGTCCTTTTGATGTTGAAAGAATATATCAACAAATGGATTACAATGAAGAAGCTGAAGGGTTAATTGTTAGGGGAGACTTCGTGTGGGCTGGAGGATTAAAAGATACAGTTGTTCAGTGGAACCCTAGTTCACAGGGAAAGTGGAGAATATCATGGTTGCCACCTGAAGAGAGAAGAAATAATATAAAGGTAATATATAAAAAAAAGCAACCTGGAAATAAATTAGAAATGGTAGCTGGGTGTGACCCTTATGACCATGACACAACTACTGACGGTAGAAGATCTGATGCTGCTTGTTATGTTTACAAGAAGTTTAGCATGATGGATGATTTTTCAAATCAGTTTGTGTGTGAATATATAGCTAGACCTCCTAAAGCAGAAATGTTTTATGAAGATGTACTGAAAACTTGTGTGTATTATGGGTGCCCTATACTTATAGAAAATAACAAGGTAGGTATAATAAAATACTTTGAGAGACGAGGTTACTATGAATATTTGATGGATAGACCAGAATCTACACATACAGACAGTAGCAGAAAGCAAAAAACAAAAGGTATACCTTCTACTGGTGTTGCAGTTTTAAATGCTCAAACAGAAGCTGTAGCTAGTTATGTTTATGATTACATAGGTTTAAATAGTGAAACAGGAGAAATGGGTAGATGTTATTTTAATAGATTGTTAGATGATTGGAGTAGATTTGAACCAGATAATAGAACTAAATATGATGCTACAGTTGCTTCCAGCTTAGCTCTTTTAGGATCACAAAAACACGTAAGAAAAAAGGAAGTGAAAAAAATAAGTCTTAACTTTGTAAAAAGATATAGGAATATAGGATTAATGTCTAAGAAAATATAAATGAAAACTCAATTTGAAACAATAGGGGGATACCCTACAATATTTGCGACCAACGAAGAAAAATTAACCAATGAATATGGTTTGCAATATTTTAAAAGGATGTATCACGACTGGAAAGGCAGCACAGACCTAAGCTATCAAGACAGGAAAAGAAGCTTTGAAAAATTAAGATCTTATGCTGAAGGAACTCAAAGCGTTGCTAAATATAAAGATTTGCTAGACGTTGAGGGCGATTCTTCATATATGAATATAGACTGGACTCCAGTATCTATAGTGCCTAAATTTGTAGATGTAGTTTGTGGAGGTATGGTTAATCAAGAATTTATGATCAGAGCTAATGCTATTGACACATTGTCTATAGATAAAAGAAAAGAGGATGCTAGAGAGCTTTTTGCTGATATGATGACAGCAGAGCTTAGAAGTTTTATGACTAAAAAAACTGGAGTAGATTACAATAGAAAAGGATTTGTTCCTCAAGACATGGAGGAGTTAGAATTATTCATGCAAATGAATTATAAACAAGCCCAAGAAATATCTTTAGAAAATGGTATAGAGTATGTTTTGCAACAAAATGACTTTGATGAATTAAAGAAGAGATTGGTTAGAGACTTAGTTGTTATTGGAACAGCTGCTGTAAAAACATATATAGACTCTGCATACGGAGTAAGAATAAAATATGTTAATCCTAGTAATTTAGTAACATCATATTCAGAATCCCCAGATTACAAAAATATACAGCACGCTGGAGAGGTATATACTATAAGTATAGCTGAACTGAAAAGAATGGCTGGAGATCAGTTTACTGAAGAACAGTATAAAGAGATGGCTGAAAAGTACGGAAAGAAACAAGATGAAGATACTTTATTTGGAAGAGGTTATCATAGACACACATCATACTCAAATGATTATGATAAGTTTTCTGTTCAAATAATGGACGCTGAATTTATATCTACTCACCAGCTTAATTACGAGAAAAAAGAAAATGCTTTTGGAGGATTCTCAGTTAGAAAACGTAAAGGTAATTATAAAGCTCCTAAAAAATCAAAGCATAAAAGAGAACAGATTAGCAACACAGTGAAGGTTGTTTACAGTGGTAAATACATAGTGGGTTCTGATTACATTTTTGATTACGGACTTGCTAGAAATATGTCTAGACCTAAAAATGATTTATCAGAAACAAAACTATCTTATACAGTGTATTCTCCAAATTTACACAAGATGCGTAACGTATCTTTAGTTCAAAGAATGGTGCCTTTTGCTGACCAGATACAATTAGCTCACTTAAAAATGCAGCAGGTAATGGCTAAAGCTAGACCAAAGGGAGCTGCTTTTGAAATAGGTGCTTTAGAAAATGTATCTAAAGGAGACGGAGGTACGTTCACACCACTAGAGCTACAGGAAATATACGATCAAACTGGTAATATATATTATAGAAGAATGGATGATGAGGGTAATGCAACAAATGCTGTGCCTATTCAAGAGCTTGAGAATGGTATCGGTAGAGATATGGTTCAGTTGATACAGATATATCAGCATAATCTAAATATGATACGTGATGTGACAGGTGTTAATGAAGCTAGAGACGGTGCTAAACCATCTAGTGAAGCACTTGTAGGTATTCAAAAAATGCAGTTAATGGCTTCTAATAATGCTACTAGAGCTATAAACGATGGGTATCTAAAGATAGTTAAAGACACTGGAACTTCCATATGTTTAAAATTACAAGACATAGTAGAATATAACAAACCAGTAAAAGGATATATAAAAGCTATTGGAGAATCTGTAATGAAAAATATTACAGTTAATAAGAACATATCTATACATGAGTTTGGTATATCCATAGATGTAGAACCAGATGTAGAAGATAAAGCTGTATTAGAACAGGCTATACAAGTTTCACTAGCTCAAAAAGAATTAAGACTAGAAGATGCTATAGCTATAAGAGATGTTAGCAATGTTAAATTAGCAAATAGAATGCTCGTTCTAAGAAGAAAGAAATATCAGGCTGAACAGATGATGATAGCTCAACAGCAAATACAAGCCAACTCACAACAGCAACAGCAATCAGCAGCTATGACAGCTCAATTAAAAGAAAGAGAAATGCAGATGCAGGCTCAGATAGATGCGAAGATGAAAGAGATGGACTCACAGTTTGAAATGCAGAAAATGCAGATGGAGTTTCAGATGAAGAATCAGTTTGAAGATGCATCGCATCAAAGAAGAATGAGAGAGATACAAATGTCTAACTCTGGAAAAATAGAAGCTGGTAAAGCTCAAGGTAGATCTAGAGAGAAGACGGTGGCTAAAAGTGCACACTTCCAATCTAAAATGATTGAACAAAGAAAGGGGACTGAAGGCCCTATACAGGATCCAGACATGATGTTGGGATTTTAAAAAAAAAGTAGAAATATTTGATTTGTGTATATAAATGATTATTTTTGCAAATAGTAATAATTTAATTTAATATAATATGAAAGATAAAATGGGTGAAATCTTTGCTGAACAGTTTGGCGGAGAAGTGGTTCCTAGTGATAATTCAGCTCAAGAAGCTATGGTTGTAGATTTAACTACTCCAAGTTCAGAACCAGCAGAACAGTCACAAACGGAAACCCCAGTAGAAAATGAATCTAGTGAAAATTCTACAACAGAACCTGTAAAGGAGGAAACTCCAGCAGAGACTGTAGTAGAAACACAAGATACTAACAATCGTTCTTTAAATAATGAATCTAATGATCAGTCTTTTTCGGAGGATGAAATCAGAGATAATCTTGACAAGACTCGAAAGGAGTTTTTAAGGTTTGTAAACGATCAGTTTGAAACAAGCTTTGACTCTATGGATTCTCTAAAGACTACTTTACGTGGACAAAAAACATCTTTTGCTAACGAACAGATAGAGAAGATGAACACTTTTGTAAACGAAACAGGTAGAACTATTGCTGATTACATCAGAACGCAAGCTATTGATTATTCTAAAATGTCCAATGAGGATGTTATGAGGTTGAGTATGAAACAAAACAATCCCGAATTAACAATGGATGAAGTTAATGTTTTAATGGAGTCTAAATACAAATTGAGCAAAGATAAGAATAGCGAAGCGGATCAAACTCTAGGGAAGATTGAAATGAAGAAAGACGTTTCTAAAGCTAGGAAAGAGCTTATAGATATTCAAAACAAGTACAAAATGCCTATTGAAGAAAAAGGAATGAGTGCTGAGCAAGAAGAATCTATAAGGTCAGAATGGGTTGAGAACATGTCCAGTGAGGTTGATGATGTTGAGTCTATAACATTTGACATTAACGACAACGGAGAGCAGTTTACTTTTGAATTAAATGATAATCATAGAAATGATTTGATGGAGTCTAACTCCAACTTAAATGGTTACTTTGATAGATATGTTGATGATGAAGGAGGCTGGGACTTTGATAAACTCAATATGGATATGATTATATTAAACAACTTTCAAGACATTGTAAGAAGTGTAGCCAATCAATACAGATCCAAAGGTACCGAGCAGGTAGTTAGAGATATAAAAAATCCTTCGTTTAATAACGAAGCTAGACAAGCTACAGGAAATGAAAAGTCAGTTCAACAAACAATAGAGGATATTATTTTTGGAGAGAACGAGGGTTTAAGAATTGGATAAATAATAAATAAATAATTTAAAAAAATAATAAAATGGCTACAGTAAGTTTAGGCTCTGGTATGGTTTTAACACCAAATGCTGCTCAAGTTGCTACTTCATCGAACTATGTTAGTTCTATAACAACTACTTCAGGAGAGTTGCATAAGCGTGACGTATCAGAGAATTTAATAAAAAGATATGGAGATCAAGGTATTACTGGTCTTCTAGAGTTAATGGGATCGAAAGCTCCTGTTTCTC
>Ga0098038_1000515_pt1 | contig 17227 bp, 15 predicted proteins | sample 5B_taG_FD_75051 | JGI IMG/M metagenome (GOLD analysis project Ga0098038, IMG submission 75051) | Marine viral communities from the Subarctic Pacific Ocean - 5B_ETSP_OMZ_AT15132_CsCl metaG | ecosystem: Environmental > Aquatic > Marine > Oceanic | place: Pacific Ocean | collected 2015-01-08 | reverse complement strand
TTATAAACTGATCAACGGTGTCACAAACAATCTCTTTGGTGTCTCCTTCACTAGAATAAATGTAGATAGTGCGTCGGGTGGGATCTACAACACAACGTGTGAGAAACTCGTCTTGCATGGTGCTTTGGTTGTTTACTCATATATTATAGAGCATCCAGGCACGAGTGTCAACTGTGCCGGTCGGAGAGGTGGTTAAGTCAGTGCATCCACGGCGGAAATTGCATCTGCATTTGAAGTTTGTCTTTGAGTTTGTTTTTTTCTAACATTTTCCGCACCCCAATTTTGCAACTCTTTTTCCATTTTCTTATCTTTCACTTTATTTAAATTTAACATATTGACGGCAGCATCTCTTTGAGTTCGCAGAGTTTGTATTTCAGTAATAATATTGGTAATAGACTGTCCAATAGCCACGCATCTAGCTGCAACAGTTACACCTTCTGGTGGTGTTGATGTATCAGTTGCAGGTGGAGCAACACCAGCACCAGGATAATAACGACCATAAGTAATACCATCTATGGTTACAGTAGAAGATACTGGAGTAGTATGAGGTGTCTCAGTTGTCGCGACATTGCTTCTAACTATTCCTAAGTTGGTAGAAGATTCAAAATTTGTGAGAAATTCTTTAGTACCATCTCCACTACCACCAACGTTATAATCACTTGCTTCTATTTCTGTGGCATCATCTCCGGCATTCAGTCTTCCATTGTCTCTGTTATTTTCATATCCAAATCCAGAGTTGGCAGAAGTTAAAGTTACAATACTGGTTGGATCAAATGGATTTTCGGCACCATAATTTACATCAGGACCTGCCATTTTTTTATAGATTTCCATTGCAACTCGATCCTCAAACATACTATAATCATTACCGGAATTTTGAGTTGCTTGTAATGTCACATCAGGTTGTATATCAGTGCTCCCTACGTCTACGGTCGAATATGCAATACCTGGTGAACAGTTGCGGGCAATTGCTTCTGTGGATAGTGTTACTAGTAGTTGTTTCTTTTCATTAATCTGTGCATTGAGAGTAATGATTTCATCATCAAATTGTTTGCAGAATGCTTGAAGTGTTTCGGCATCTTCTTTGATTTGATTTTCAACTTTTCCTACAACAGTATCATCATAGAAAAGATCTTCTGCTTTTTTTTCTGTTTTAGTTTCATTATAAGTTCCATCAGCATTCTGTGTGATAGAAGTTGAAGTAAAAATTCCAACTGCTTTCACATCAGATGATGGTTCAAATGCACCATCAAGTTGTTTTTGTTCTCTTTCAAAAACATCTTTTGCTCTATTTCTTAATGATTCATCCATCTTCAATTCTCCAATTCAGATACTCGTTGTTTCAATTCTTCAATTTGTTTTTGTTGTTCTTTCATTCCATCAATCAAATGAGCAACTAAGTTTTCATAAAGAACTCTTTTATAAACTCGTCCCTTTTCTTTTCCATCTTTGACACTATTTACCAAAGTTTTATAAACGACCTCCGGAACAACTTCTTCCACTTCTTGTGCAATCAATCCAACCATATGTGGATATTTTCCGGCAAGATCTGGAACAATTGTTTCATCCCAGTCAAAAGTCACTGGATTCAACTTCATAATCTTATCCAGACCATTAGTTAATGGTTCTATATTTTTCTTTAATCTTATATCAGATGTGTGTGGTCCAGTAGCAATAAAAGTTCCATTATACTTCCAAAATCCATTTAGACTTCCAAGTGGACAATTATGATCCTCCTTTGCAGCATTACTTGCAATAAGTGGTGCAGTCTCAGAGTAATCTGGTGTGATCGCAGACTTAAGTCCAGTTATTGACGATTCAATAGCATTATATGCAACTTTCAGTGGTCCGGCTGAAACATCAGTTCCAATTTTTACATCAGTTCCAAGTGTATTCCATACACCAGTGTGAACATCAAGACCAATAGAATTGAAACTTAATGGTGAAGTTGCTGATGGTCCTGCTACAAGTGCAGCACTAAAAGGAACTGTTAATGCACCTTGTCCAAAGTGTCCTTTATGTGCTGCAAGTGATCCTGGTTCCCAAAAACCTTTTGGTATATTTAATGCACTTCCCAACAAAGGGTTGAAAATATCTAAAGAACCAGTTTCTATACTTTGAAAAGCCATTACTTACAAGTCTCCGCAATATCTTTAATTAATGTAGCAACTGGTCCTGGTAAAATAGTGCCTAGTAGTGATGAAAGTGGATTTCCTTGCATAATATCCTTATAAAGTAAATTCAAGTAACCTTCTGCATTGAGGGTAATACTATCAGCAGAAGTGATACAAACTTTACCTCCACCAAGACTGAGTTGTTCATCTGCTCTCATTGTAATGTGATCATTTGCCTTGATTAGGATTGATCCATCACTTTCATCACCTAATGTTTCAATGTATATATTCTTTGCCTTGAGTTTAATATTTCCATTCTCGGCATTTAATACAATATCACCATTTTCACAGGTAATTGATTTTGCAATGTTTTCTCTTTCATCATCATTTCTTTCTTTTGGAAAAGAAATACCCACAATCTCGTGAGATGCACCTGGAACAATTTCACCTTTATTTCCACCTAACGTATATGTCTGATTGTGTCCACCTTTTAGTGAAACAACCATATTAGTATCTAAACTCTCTCCAACTTTATCCTGTTCACCAGCTGGTCCCATAAAAATAAGACCATATTGGTTATCAGAAATAATCTGCTCTGGTGGTACTGGTTTTGTCATTTTTTAGTAACCTCCATAACCACCGCCACCACTTGGTGGTGAACTGGGTGGAGTTGGTGATGGTGAACTGGGTGGAGTTGGTGCAGGTGCTGGTGAACTGGGTGAAGTTGGTGTAGGTGCAGAACTAGATGAAGTTTGTGTTATCGTTGTTGTTCCCGATGATGTTGATTGAACAGAAGTATTTTGATTAGAAGTATTATTTGTCTGAGATGTTAGTGTAGAAATCAAATTTCTCCCTAAACTTTCTTCTAAAGTATCATATATTATAGCATGAGGTGTACTCACATGATTTTTTCCGACCATTTTTACAACTGTTCCATCATTTCTTACATGGAAGTGTGATGGACCATAATAAGGTGCTCCATTCACATATCCAACTAATTGACTATCGATACAATCAATAACACGGACCACACGTTTTCTTGCAAATCCACTTTCTATCATCACAGTTCTTCCTCTTAAAGTATCAATTGGTCCATCCAACGAAACATCAGAAGACTCATCAAAATCTGCAACAGGAGTGAATGACAGTATGGGTTCAATAACGGCACCCTCACCTGTCTCACTATTTATTTCTATTTCAGGATATCCTGGAAGACCACATGCATTAGTTGCTATCTGAATACTCACAATCTGTCCGAATTCTGTCATTTGAACTGCTGCTCTGAGTCCTGGAACATCTGGTGTAATAGTGATACTATCATTTACCGTATATCCAACACCAGTATCTAAAACTCGGAATCCCTCTAAACAAACTACAAAGTCTTTTAATGGAGGTTTTCCATCAGATACGGGATCAAATTCAGTTCTTCCATCAAGTGGAGGTGCTGGTGTTGGTCCACTTGTAAGAACAATATCAGCAACTTCACCATTACCAGTATCATCTATTATAGCATATCCACTCGTAAATGTATCTTCACAACTGTCTACGAAGGATACAAATGGAGGTCTTATGTATCCAGATCCTCGATTAATAAGATCTACTCCGATTGTTCTTCCGGCATTATCAACAACTGCTTCTGCAACTGCACCAATACCTCCACCACCAAAGATTTCAATTCTTGGTGGTCCACATTTAAATGCACTTACATCACATTTAGTTATACTTGATGGAATCGTTCCTGCAGAATCTCCAAGTGGCTCCCCAAATATTTCAAAATCATCAATAAACTTTGTTACGTCATCAATAATATCACCTTCTGATGGTATGTCCAAGAATCCTGCAAAATCATCAATTTGAGATTGAGATGGTCCACCCCAAGGACTTGCCTTAAACTTTTTAATTTCTGGACAATTTGGTTTTGCACACAAGAATGCCTCAAATCCAAGAATATAATCAAGTGCCTGGAAAATATTACCAACAATTTTTGTAACTCCACCTAAAACATCATTAATTTGATCTAAAATTGGACCAACTGCATCATCAACAATTGCGGCAATATTATTGACTAGTGCATTAGTGAACTGTTGTGCAGCACAGAAAGGAACATTTACAATTTTTCCGACCAATTCAAATAAGAAATCAGTTACAAGATTTACAAATCCTTTTGCAATATCTTTAAATGCACAGAAAATATTATCTATGATAACTTGAATAACAGTATTTTTAATTGCTTTTGCAACTGTTGGGAGAAGCATATCAATGAGATCTTCAATACCTGCTCTAATTTTTTTCAACAGATAATCTCTGAGTCTATTAGTGAGAGTTTTTAGAACTGCGGCAATAATTCTAGAACTATTTCTAATCAACGATGTAATATTTTTTATTTTGTTTATTGATCCATTTACATAGAGATTACCATATTTTTTAATACCTTTCACTATAGTAAAAAACTTTTGTAATTCTGTATTAATCTTGGACATTTCTGATGTCCCACAAGGATCTGGAAGATCTCTTTCAGTTTGATATGTAGTAAGTGCACTTCGGAATGCAACACTATTAAAATACTTTTCGCAGTTAGGAGTGTCCTTAAATGTAAATCCTTTTGCAGTTTCTCTTGCATTACATACTGTAGCAGCATCAATGTCTTCTAAATCATTACCAACTCTTGCTTTAATTAATGCATCTGTTTCGGCAGATAGCATTTTATATTTTTCTTTCTCTTCATCCGTCCAAAGATCAGAAGATTTTTTATTTAATTCATCAATCTGTTGTCTATTTGATTCTATCTCTGCATCAAGTTGTTCGTTACTAAGTTGATAATATGGATTATTGAACTCTAAATCCTTGTCCGGGACCGGCACAGGTTTATCACTTGTGGTGGTTGTTTGTGTTGCAGAATCTTTTGCAGTTTCAACATCTGTAGAGGTTTCTGTAGATCCTAAACTTGATGTACTCTTTATATTAGCATTTGGAGTTTTTAATTTAGTATTTCCTGCAGTGTTAAAATAATGATTTCCAAATTTTGTTACATTTACATTTTGAGAAGAATCATTAAATGCTGAACCAGTTCTAAAACCGGTTGCTGATACCATATGATTGATTTGATTTGCAGGTATATTTTGTGCTTCTAACCTACCTCTTAAGTCTGCAGTATTTCTAGCAATCTCGATTGCTTTTCTCGCATTATCAAGTTCTGTTTTAGAAAAGTTTCTATTGATTGAACCATCACGAACAACTTGATATTGATTTCTTCCATAAATGACTCCGGTTATACTAGCATCATTTGCAAGAAAGGTTCCCTTTCCGACAGTTCCACTTTGTATTAGTCCAGCACGATTTAGAATACTCCTTGCAACAAGAGCTTGTCCAATCTGACCTTCACCTCTAGATTCGGCAGCAACTGTTCTTATAAAAAGTTCCTCTTCAGTATATGCCATTTATTAATTAATCCTCCTATCCAGGTATTTATTCACTTCTTGGCAGCATTGAAGAAATCTCGATCAACCTCTTCAAATTTGGATTTTGTTGCATTAGGTGCTTTAATTTGAGTATTGATTGATTTATTACCAGCAGTAAAACGTTTTACTCTCTTTCCTAGTGTAGTTCCGTTTGTTGATTCTCTAATTTCACCCTTAAAATTATTACCTAAAACCTGAGTAATCACAGGAATTTGACATTGACTATCTAAAAAGAATCCGATGACCCATTCACCACCCCAAATACCAGTTGACTGATTATTAGCATTTCCATGTGTTGTTGGTTTTGCTACGATAGCCCAAGGTAGTTCAGAATCCAATACTTCGGTAGCATCATCATTACTAGACATTGGATGCATACCAGGTATTCTAACCTTTACTCTATCACCATGAGCATCTTCCCATAAAATACCCTCCTTGTGTTGATTCTGTCCCGGAGGAACCTGACCAAGAAACCACTTATTATTACCGATATCGTATGCGATATTATTTGCCATTTCTAGCTTTTATTAGTATATAGACCGTATGTATCACGAACAAGAGTCATTGCAGTAAATGACCTTTGAGGATCATAATGATGACATAAATCTAAAATCATGTAATTTCCACTCTCAACAGGATCTGGCACTCCCTGCACTTTTTCATCTTGAGTAATTGTTTCAAGATTGCACTTAATAATATCACCCGCTTTAAGATTTGGATTGCAAGGAACTTGAATTTTTACCACTTGTGAAAATAATATATTATATCTCATCTGCACTGATCCTTGATAAGAGTTTACATCACCTTCATCAGTTTCTTTTACACTTGAAGAAAGTGCTCCGACATCTTTTACACTGTATAATACTCTCGTATATTTTTCATCTTTTGGTCTCGGAACCTCTTTCTTTCCTAGTGCTTTTTCTAAAGACTTAAGATTAAAATCAACCTCTTCTTCCTTGAATGTCTTTGGATTAAAGATCACCCTACGATTAGAATACACACCAGACTTGAGTGCATTAATTAAATTTTGATTTTTAATAACACTGAAGATATTAATTTTAAAATCTGTATTAGAGGTAATACTAGATTTTCCGTCCTCTGTTTTATAATAAGTTGCTACTGGTTCATTATCAATCAAACTATCAATTGATTTGAAATTATGACCTTCACGAGTTTCGTAAAAAAAGAAACCGGGATTTCCTTTTTTTGGTGTCGATTTTGATGATAACATTAAAAGTATATCAAATGGAGACTTATTGTTACCTATAAACGGAAATTTATTTGATGTTTCATCTACCTTCAATTTATCAATTTTAAGTATATTTTTTGCAATAGACTCTACAATATTTGTATTGTTGGTGTGATTGGCATAGTTTTTCTTAACATGTGTTTCTTGATTCGTAATAGCAGATTTAGAAACAAGACTCAAAATAACAGATTCTCTTTGTGATTCTTGATCCGGATTAATTGCTCCATTAACATATAAAGGTGTTCTAGAAAAATCTAATGTTCCAAGTTTACTTGAAATTTTAAATTTAATCTCTTCAGATCCATCACCTGTAAGTGGAAATGCGTTGTAAATACCTCCAAGTCTCTCCTGCTTATCATATTCCTTATCATATTTTGTTGCGCCACCACTATCTACAAATGTCATTATGGCAGTTATATTGGGTGACAATAAACTTTCATAATAATCAAAACTCGTAGTCTTTCCCTCCAAACGAACTTCTTTACCATTTTTTGAAATCGTTAGCAGTCTATAGTTTGCTGCATCTGCTGCGCTTGACATTTATATTATGCACTCCATATTTGAGAAGGTTTTACAGTTGTGGAAGAATTCATAGTTCGAGTTCTTTTTGAAATAGGAACATATGAGTATCTAGTCACTACGTTATTAATTGGTTCAATAATAATATTTACCATTTCTTCTTCGTCATCTAAATCTTCATACATTGGTTGATTAATATTTTCCATTTTTGACTGGTCGGGACTTACCATAGTGAATATATCTTTTGATCCACCTTCTCCAGTTGGAGAATCTTCACCATTTTTTGACAATTTATCCATATATTTTTTAATCATATTTCTAAGTATTGGTCCACCACTCCAGGGTTTTCCATCTTTTTTCAAATAAGATAAATCCCATCTAATCGGACTTTCTCCTCCAGGACCATAGTTTGGTGTTGGACTTCTATTATCTTTCAAACCAGCTGCTTCAGCATGAGTCATAACATTTCTAATTGTAATATTATTTTTATTCCAACCCCAGGCAAGTGCTAATTTAGCTGCCTCCTCTGACATTTTATTTACTTGTATATCCTTTAAGGGAGTTTGAGCCCAGGACAAATGTTCTCTATATGGTTTTGCAGGAGTATGACCCATCGCAGCAGCACTTATACCAACACCTTTACTATTTCTTTTCCATGTATGTGAGAGAGTAGTGTCACTATATGGATTCATATAATGTGCCTTTCCGTCACCAGTAATAACAGTATGATAAACCGATGGTGTTTGATTATAAAATCCACCAGTCCAGTGAAGATATATCTGCTTATCGGTATCATTTCCCGGATCAAAATTGCCTGATGGTGTTGCACCCTTTGGTACATTATCACTATGATCGTCCTTTATTCTTGTAGTGCTATCATCATTGATCGGAGGTGCTCCGTCATCAGTTTCTATAAGAAATGATCGATCATTCTTTGGTCTTACATAAATTATTTTTCCCGATTTATATTTTTTTCTCTCTTCTTTGGTCCATTCTCTTTCTACAAAAATTTTAGTTTTAGTATTATAAAAACCTTCCTTATCTCCTCTCATAGCAAGAGTTGTATCTCTCGACCTTGACTTATAAGTTCCCAATACCCTTTGTATTCTTTCGACTATACCTTCTATGGGTTTCATTTTTTTCTTTATATCTTCAAGATAACCATCAATCTTATCTATCATACCATCAACTACTTTTCTATCCGAATCATATTTTGGATCATTAAGATCTTCTCCTTTCATAAATGCCATAATAATATTAAAAATGCTTTGAACTGGTTTCACAAACTCTAAAACACTATCAATTATTTCTTCTACCTTTTTAATAATACCACCAAATGAATTTACTAAGATTCCTACTAAAATTAGTCCAATGAACTCAAAAAGTTTATCAAAAATACTAAAACTACTATCAGAAATTGATACACTTTTTTGAATATTACCTAAAGATGCTTTAAATGAATTTTTTTCTTCTCCGATTAATTTTCTTTTACTTTCTTTTCTATTTTTTTGTTCGATTTTCTTTTTAAATAATTTTTGCTGCTTTTTATTCGCAGTAGTCAAAATACTACTAATATTTTTTAGATTCAATTTTACTTTTTTTATCTGACTCATTTATTTCATGCCTTCCACAATATATTAGAATTAGACTCACTTTTTACTGACAATGATTTATTTTGTGTAACAGTAAATGGAATAACTTCAGTTTGAATTGTTGTATATGGTTGAACATAATAGTATGTAGAAACATTTTCACTTATTTGAGGTTCTAACATTAAAGCAAAATTTTCATTTTCTGGAAGATTTCCTTTTATTGTAGGAAGATATCCACCCTCTCCTCCACCATTTCCCTTTTTAGATCCAAGTAAAACACTTGCCGCCATTCTATAAAGTAATCCTTTATCTCTAGCTCCTCCATATGTTGTTCCACCTTTAGTTCTATCAATCTCGTAATGTAAATGAGGTCCTGTGGAAGATCCTTTTCCAGGATCACCCATTCCCCCACCAGTTAAACCTAAAATTTCACCAGATTTAAAAGTATCTCCAGTTCTTTTAAATATTTTTGATAAATGTGCAAATCTAAACTGAACACCAAGTGCAGGAACCCATGCATCTATCATATTTCCATATCCACTGGAATGTAGTCCACCATACATTATTTTTCCTGCACCAGAAATAGCTAATTGAGTTCCGGTAGGAGTTGCTACATCAATTCCTCCATGTAATCTACCCCATCTCTGACCATAATGACTGTTTATAGGAAAACCAGAAACTTTATTTCCATCGGTTCCTCCAGGAACACCACTAATCATTTCACCGCTTCCACCAGAACTAGAGACATTTTGCGAATTTACTTCAGCCTTAAGGTCCCAAAGATCTCGTTCTTCTTCAGTCCATTCTTTTTTAGTCCATATTTTAGTTTCTTTATCTAAAAATCCTTCCTGACCGTCTTTTTTTGCCTGCACACTACCTGTATTTTTAGTCTTATTAAGATGGTCTTTGAGCATTGGTATATACTCTTTTAATTTTTTAATTATTACACCGAAAGGACCCATCTTGTTAGCAAGTTGATCAACTATTCCACCATCTTTTTCTAAAAGATCTAATATATTATTAACTTCTTTTTTATCATCATCATATTGAGGTTCATCTATGTTACCCTCAAAAAATCCTTTTATTAAAGCAAATCCACTTTTTATTGGTCTTAAAAAAGCAGTAACATTATCAATTACATCTTGTACGAAAGATATTATAGCAGGTATTGCATTTGTAAGTATTCCTAAAAGTAATAATCCCATAAATTCAAGTATATTATTTAAAATATTGCCAGAAGATGCAATAGACTTAAATATATTTTTTGATTTATTTGTAATTTTAGAAAATTTAAATTTAGACTCTTCCAAATTTAATTTTTTCTTACTCTCATATCTACCAACTATCTTTTTATTTTCTTTTTGTAATTTTTTAGAACTTTTGTTTTGTTGTTTTAAAAAATTATGTATATTAGTTACATTTACTTTTAATTGAACTATTTGTGATTTTGTTGATGGTGCAGATTTTATAGAAAAGTTTGATGTAGATATTTTAACTTTTGGTGAAAATGATGTATTGTTGGAGTTATCAAAATTATTAGATTTTAATTTAGATTTAGATTTTTCAACTGCTGCAGTTTTTAGTTTACTCTGAGCAACTTTCTTTATCTTATTCTGAGCAGTTTTTCTTGTTTTTTTAGTTGCTAGTGATTTTCCTAGTCCTACAATAAGAGGTAAAACCATTTTATGCCGCCACTGTTATACCAAGTATATTTGCAGTAACAAAATTTCTGTATGGATCTGCCATATTTACACTAGCAATTTCTGGAACATCTGTAGCACTTCCACCATCAGGAATTTTTACTTCTGGTGGTGGAACAACATTTGTTTGCATTGGTAATGTTGATATATTTACCCCACCACGACCTCTTTTTCTGGAAGTTATATTCTTATACAATTGCTGAGTCAATTCTTTTGTTTTTGGATTGCTGATAATACTTCCATCAACGTTTGGAACAAATAATTCAGCAGTACTCATTCCTTGCTGATCACCAACAATGTAAGGTCTTCCTGCCTTCACAGAACCACCCATTTTTCTTGTTTCTATATTTCCTTCATTTAAAATATTAGTAATTTTACTTCCATATGATTCCATTACCGTCTGTTCAATCTCATCAAGTTTAGCCTTTCTAGCCTTTGCCAAACGAGTTTCGTTTGTTTCACCGGGCATTAAGGATGATGTGTCAACAGTTAAATCAGAATCTTTTATTGCGTTTTGCTTTTCTTTTTTTTCTGCCTCCATCTGTTTTCTCAAGATTTCCAGTTGTGCTCTTTTTGCTACAACATCAGAATATAACTTTTCTTGTTCTGAAGTTCTGGATGTGTTTCGCTCATCTGCATCTCTACCTTTGTAGTAAGACCCCCGATCTACTCTACCATCAGGACGCATTCCAGCCTTGGTTAATTGACTATTAAGATACTCTCGTGCTGCTGTAAAATCTTCACCTCCGGTTACCATATCTTTAACTTTATTAATAACAAACTTACCAGCTCGATATATTAAATATCCCGCACCAATTGCCAAAGCAATTTTCCAAAATAATGGATTCATCATTAATCCAAGTAAAGGTCCTACGGCAGCTGCGAGAACTGATCCAAGAGTTCCAATAGTACCAACAACACCAAATATAGCACTAACCAAGGGTAATGCTGCTAGAGCACCGATCGCTACAAGACCCCACTGCCAGTGATCTTTAATCCAATTAAACCAACCTTCGATTTTCTTTCTATTTTCCTCATCTTTTAACCATTCGAATACTGCATTAGCACCAATTCCAAGAAGAAGAGTTCCGACAAACTCCATAATAGTATCAAACATTCCTCTTGCAGGATTAACAATGTTATTTGCACTATCTTTTACAGCAGCTCCAAGTTTTTTTGAAGAACTTTTTAATTGACTTTCTTCTGCTCTAAGTTTCTTTTTGGATTGATCTCTCGAAAGTTTATCTTGTTCTTGTTTTTCGGATTTTGCTTGGAATGAAAAATAACTAGAAAGTTCTTTTTGTATTCCTACAAGAGTTTTATTGACCTCTGATAATTCATTTTCAATACTACCACCACCTCCAGGAATTTTTTTACCTATATTACTTTTTTGCTGTTTTATAATATTTACAATTTTTGTCGTCTTTTCTTGTTGATTATCTGCTCTTTTTTCTAATGCTCCGATGCGAATTAAAGATTTTCTAACATGACCGGCCAACTTACTCATAGTTCCATGAATATTTTTCATAGAACTACCAGTCTTTCCAAAAACTTCAGATGAAATATTTTGGACGTTTAGTTTAGGTGTCTTTATGGTTAGGTTAGATTCCACTCTGTTGTTGTGCCTTTAAATTTTCCTCTTCAATATACTGTTGGAGTAGAGTGAGATAAACATCTCTTTCCCACGGTATCATATTATCCAGTTCTGTTAATGAATATTTATGGTGTTGCATCAAAGCAAAATTTATCTTGTAGTATGACTCAAGATTGGTATGAGCCATACCTAACTGAAAAAACTTGCTAACCCTTCAAGGACTATTTCAGATTCGACCTTAGTCTTTGGATTTTTTACAATAACTTTATGAGAAAGTTTTGGCATTGTAGTGAAAAAATTCTCAATTTGTTTAAATTGTTTAGTATTTAACTGCTCAATAAATTCATCAAGTTCTTTTTTACTACAATCAGAAGCTTCCCAACTTTCTTCCTCATTGTATATCATCTCAATACAAGAGTTAATCATTGAAAGTGATTGATTAACATCACTAGAACCTTCGGACACTTCAAAATTATTTTCTACAAACTGTTCAAGTGAAGGATATCGAAGTTTCATTGAAAGTTCATCATCAAGTTTAATAATATTTTTATGACCTCTAGTTTTTTGTATTTTAATATCATCAATAGCAATCGTCATATCTACCTTGGTTTCATTATCATCAGGACATGTCACACTAATATCGACAGTTTCACCAACAGATTTTGCACGAACATTAAGAAACAAATATTCAATATCAAATGTTGCAAGAGACTCTACTCTAACATCTTTTGAGATGATACAATCTCCAAGAATCTGAACAATGGCATTAGTGATTTCAGACATTTCTTCAGATTCCATTGCCATAATTAGAATCTTTTCCTCTCGCACAAGAAAAGGTCTGTATTTAATTTTTTTCCCGGTAGAAGGCAATACCAACTCATAGGTTGGTGTATTAATTTTGGGTAAAGGCATAGTAATTTCAATGACACTTCAGTGATTTTATTTAGGGGGTCACATTCCACCGAATCCTGCATATGGATTCTCCGAATCGAATTGTTTTTGTGGTGGAGTACTAGGTGGTGTTTCTGGTGTTTCTATTGTTGGTGGGGTTGATGTTTCTGTTTCTGTTGTTGGTGGGGTTGTTATTGGTATTGCAAAATTTGTCGTTTCACTAAATTCGGAAAAAGCAAGATCATTCTGTCTTAAAGGATCAAAACTTGCTTCATTTGGTCTTATTCTACCTTTTGGATTTACAATATAACGATCATAATTAAAACTTACTGAAACTTTTAAAATATCGGCACCACCATAAGAAACAGGAACAGCAGTAGTCAATTTGGGAAATGCATTTATAAACATATAATCAAGTTGTTTTCCATAATCTTTTTCAAACTTTGAAATAAACATTGATTGTGTTTTATAATTATCAGGATATCTCATTCTACGATAATAGTTGTCAGATAATTCATCAATTTCATTACTAGATCCACTACTAATATAATCAATCCATCCCTCAAAAATTCTCAGAATAGAATAATCATTATCAATATAAAAAGTGAAATCAATATCGGTATATAATCTCGTATGTGCAAATTCTTGAGGAATTCCCATGAAGTCACTTCTTACTTCACCAGTGGCAAGAGAACTTGATGGAAGTGATGCATCTGAACATAGAAGTCCACCCCTTCTACTCATAAAACTATCCGGACTCTGCACACCAAATTTTGTTGTTATGTGAGTACTAACTGCTGAAGGTAAATTTGTAAAACTTACTTGATAATGATTAGATTGCGAAAGATTTCCAAATATTTCTTTCGCTTCATAAGGTTTTATGCTTCTTACGTAAGGACGAGCCACTCTAAATACCTGTACGATTTGCTTTTATTATTAGTTATTTAGATGTCATATAAGGGAAAATATCAACCGTCTTATCCAAAGAAATATAAGGGTGACCCTACGAACATTGTATACCGTTCTCTCTGGGAACGCAAGTTTATGGTCTACTGTGATAAGAATGAAAATATTTTAGAATGGGGTAGTGAAGAAGTTATCGTTCCATATCGTTCACCAATTGATAATAGGTATCACAGATACTTTCCAGACTTTTATATTAAGGTCAAGGAATCGAATGGTAAGGTTAAAAAGATGATCATTGAGATCAAACCATATAAGCAGTGTATAGAACCAAAGATCAAAACAAAAAAGACCAAAGGATACATCTACGAAGTCATGGAATATGCCAAGAATCAAGCAAAATGGGGTGCAGCAAAAGAATGGTGTTTAGATCGTGGTTATGAATTTAAAGTTCTCACAGAAAACGAGTTAGGTATTAAATGACATTCTCGTATCCAACAGATGATAGTAGTAATCGAGTCCGAGAACTTGTAGATTCATTCACTGGATTGGATAATAAAAAAGATATAATGGACAGAATACAAGCAACATTAACTCCTAGCAGTAGTAGGAGTGTTGTTAGTGGTAGTATCTATACTTTTGTATATAATGCCAAGACTGCTGGAATAATTTTTGATCCATATCCATTAGTAGGAGTAGAAAAAGTATTCAATTGGGGATTTGTTGGTGTCAATTTACATTGGGAAGATAGAAGACAATATTCTTGGGATCAGATCATTAGTCCCGTTTATGAAGTCTATCCCGAAGAAAGAGAAGATATGGAAAGATTATCTTATGGTGATTTTGAGCAAAATCCGTTCTAAATAACTAAAAAAAGATAGATGGAAGAGAAACAAGTTTATCGTTACCCCTATAAAGCATTTACAGATACTACAGACTATCTACAAATAGATGTTGTTCGTTATAAACCTGTCAAAGAAGTTAGAAATGAGTCCGATAGTAAGTCTATTGCATCTAAAGCAAGAAGTAGAAGTGTTAATCAAGGTCAGGAAAGATTAGAAACTATTCTCCTACCAATTCCATCTAATGTTTCAGATAGTAATGCTGTAAAATATGGAGAGTCTGAACTTAATAATCTTGCCGGTGCTGCGATTGGTGGTATCGGAGCCATTATGGAGACTGGAGCAGCGTATAAATCGGGAGATGTTGTGGGAGGTCTTCAAGCAACGTATGATGCGGCAGCAGGTACTGTAGGAGAAATTTCCGGAGCCGCAGGTGGAATTGCAGGTTTTCAAGGATTTGTCACAAGAAAACTTGCAGCATCAGCTGCTGGTATCTTGGGTGCTAATATAACACCTGCTCAGATTTTAGCAAGAACAACGGGTGAAATCTTAAACCCAAACATTGAACTCTTATTCGGTGGTCCAACTTTAAGGTCATTTAGATTTCAATATAAAATGACTCCCAGGAATCAAACAGAGGGTCAACAGGTAAAGAAAATTATAAGATGTTTCAAAAAACATATGGCAACAAAATTGGGTAGTAAAGGTCAAGGCTTTAATGATACTATGAATACCTTTATCAGAACTCCAGATGTATTTGAATTAAGATATCGTCAAGGTGCTACCGAGCATACATATCTCCACAAATTTAAGCAATGTTTTTTAGAAAGTATAAATGTAAATTACACTGGTGAAGGTGTTTATTCAACTTATGATGATGGAACACCAGTTTCTATTATCATGGATCTAACATTCAAAGAGATTGAACCTGTTTATGATCTGGATCAAATAGAAGCAGGAGCTGTAGGTTACTAAAATGGGATACTTTAGAGAACTACCAGAAGTAGAATATCAGTCATTTCTGTCTGATAGCAATTCATCACAAAATTACCTGACGGTCAAGAACTTATTCAGAAGAAATAAGTTACGTGATGATCTACAAAACATATTCACACTCTTTGATAAGTATGAAATTGTAAATGGTGCAAGACCCGATACTGTTGCGGAAGAATTTTACGGCAGTTCGGAACTTGATTGGGTTGTCTTGATGACGGCAAATATTACAAGAGTCAGAGATCAATGGCCTCTATCAAATCGTGATCTTTATAAGTATGCAGAAAATAAGTATGGTATTGCTGGATTAACATCCGTGCATCATTATGAAACTACAGAAGTAAAAGATTCACAAGGGAGACTCATTCTTCCTGCAGGTAAAGTTGTAGATGAGAACTTTTCTATTCCGAATCCTGATAATGTCAAGACAGATTTAAATCCAGTTGTGAATGTCAATAATTATGAATATGAGGTTAGAGAAAATGATAAAAAATCTTCTATTTTCTTGTTAAAACCAGGATATCTACAGCAGTTCCTAAATGATATGAGAGAGATTATGATTTATGGACGGTCTTCGGAATATATCAACGATAATCTAATTAGAACAGAAAATACTAGAGTTACAAATCCATAAAAAAGGGGAGGTTTCCCTCCCCAACTAACTCAGTCTTCTGCAAGTTTAGCAAAGTAAGACAGAGTATCATCATCGTCATCTGTGTTTGTGGGAGTCAGATTATCAAGTTCTTCCTTCATTGATTGAGGGACAGGATTTGATTCTCCACGATTCTGCTGACGGAAATCTTCTTCCTGCTCAACAGTTTCTTGATCTTGGAACTTGGGAGAACCCTTGATACCAAGAACATAGTCAAGACGCTTCTTCAGGTCATCATAGGACTTGAATTGATCTGCATTGGTGAACTCCTCAAGAGAATACTCTTTCTTCCAGATTGCTTCCATTGCATCATCATCTTCAAGCAGTGAGTCCTGACGTGCGAACTCTGAAGAATCATAGTTACGATAACCGGCAACGTTCTTTGCTTTTAGTTTGAAGTTAGCACCTTGCCAGAAGTCGAACGGATCGATTGCTTCCTCGTCCTCGAACTCGGGTTGCATAGCAGCAGTAATCTTGTCAAAGATCTTCTTACCGAACTTATACAACATCACCTTACCTTCATTGGAAGGATTAGCAGGATCCTTGACCACATAGATGTTTGCAATGTAGGTCAGTTTGCGTTTCTGCTTACGTGCAGCATCCTTACCAGCATCGGTGCCGTTGTTCCACAGCATCGTGTTGTATTCAGACACGGGGTCCTTCTGACCCAGAGTGGTCAGAGAGTTCTCAATGTACCATCCACCAGGACCCTGGAAGGCATGG
>Ga0098038_1000512_pt1 | contig 17261 bp, 29 predicted proteins | sample 5B_taG_FD_75051 | JGI IMG/M metagenome (GOLD analysis project Ga0098038, IMG submission 75051) | Marine viral communities from the Subarctic Pacific Ocean - 5B_ETSP_OMZ_AT15132_CsCl metaG | ecosystem: Environmental > Aquatic > Marine > Oceanic | place: Pacific Ocean | collected 2015-01-08 | reverse complement strand
GTTGCAGCATTGCCAGTAGTGCTTTGGTTAAGGGTGGGAACATTGTTTGCATGTATTGTGCCAGCACCATCAGATGTAAGGTCTACGGGTATGGCATCAACTTCAAGGTCAATCGTTCCGTCATCATCTTGATACGTGGCAGAGATTCGTGTCTCCGTGTTGCCAGAAAACATACCGCCTACAATATCCTGAACCTGCTCGGTGCTTAGCTGAGTGTTTGTATCAGCAGAAGCTATCGTAACTGTGTCGCTTGATGCGTTTGTTGTAATAGTTACGTTAGACCCAGCGGCAAGAGTGAGGGTGTCATCCACTCCATCAGCAACCACATTGTCCTGACCAGATACAGCCAGTGTGGTAAAGGCATTGGGTGAGGTACCATCAGATCCAGCTGGACCTTGAGGCCCTGTAGCGCCCTGAGGACCCGTGGAGCCTTGAGGCCCCGTAGAACCTGTTGGCCCTTGCGGTCCTGTGGCTCCTGTTGCGCCCGTAGCTCCTGTAGCACCCGTAGCACCAGTATCTCCTTTTGGACCCTTGTTAGTAACTATAATCTGACTCGCTTCTTTTTCAGATACAGATACAGAGGTTGATGTCGATGTAAAAGAAACAGAAGTCCCTCCGTTTACAGATACAGAAACTGAATTACCAGCTGTTGTAGTAACGCTTACAGACATCAGAAGAACTCAGATACATCGGGGTTTACAACAAACGATCCTTTAAGAACTGTTGTGTGGGCGTCCAACCCGCTGGAGCTAGGCTTTATGTGTTGAAAGTCATACGTGTAAGAGCCTGCTTTGATCTTGCTCATAACTTCTGCAGAAGCTTCAATAGTTACCTGACCGCTGTCATTGGCTACAGGCTCTTCAAACAAAAAGTTGGTTGTCTTTTGTCCTGACTTTGCTTTAGCTGCTGCTGGGGTGGCCAAAATGATTTCATCTCTTGTCTTGCCAGATCTCTTGTCGCCAAATGGCACCCTGTTCTTTACCTGCATAACAAAGACGTAATTGTCCGTTGCCAGAGTTAGAGCTGTTCCAGCGGAGTCTTTTAGAGTTAGCGTCATAGAAAACGTGTCACCTTTTTTGCAGGTGATATTCAATACCTCCGTGACGTCAAAATTTACCGACTGTGCCATTATTCAGCGAATAGTTTGTCTATTAGTTTTGTAGGCCCTTTCTGAACCTCTTCTCTTTTGCCCTGGCGTTGAGAAATGAGCTTGCTCTGATCTGACGTTTGAGTGGAGAGTCTGTCATCTTTTCTGTCTTCTTTCAGAACCTCAAGCTTTTCTCTAAACTCCTGGTCTTCTTCTCTGAATCCAAGCGTAGCCTTGGCCTTAATCATCTCGATTTCTTTTCTAAACTCGTGACGCATTGTTTCGAGCTTAGTCTCCATTTCGTTTTTGACCTTCATCTTTTCAATGTCAAGCTTGGCTTCCATCTCAGCCTCTTTCATTTTGAGCTGTGAGCTGGCCTGAGCCGCTTGCATAGCCTCTTGCTTTTGCACGTCAGAGTTTTGTTTTGCCTGAGCTTGCATGCGCTGCATGCGTTTTTTTCTTCTGACGATAAGCAGTCGTTCAGCTTGGTTTACATCTTTGAGCTGCCGAATTGCAATGGCGTCTTCAAGATCAATTTCTTTTTGCTGAATCGCCATCTGAATGTTTTGCTCTAAATATGCTTTGTCTTTTTCCTCCATGTCTTTGGAGATTACCACTCCAAAATTGTACATGGGCAGATCATCAAACGATGTTAGAGCATCCATGTTTTCATCACCAAGAGCTCTTACGTAGGCCTGATGAAGAACAGACTCCTTTGGAATAATCTGAACGCACTTGACAATGTCTTCACAAACCTTTTTGTAAAGGTTGAGTGCAGCATTTGTGATGTCGTATGTGGCATTATTGCTTGCAGCAATTGCTTGTTGCTGAACACCAACAAGAGCATCACCCTTTGGAGTAGACGCATCCACAGCTTCATTGATTCCCGTAGTGTCTCGAATCATTCTAAGGTAGTGGTTGTACAAACCAATCAGCTCATTGATGTTTCGAATGCTGTTTCCAATCTCTCTTACTGGAGGATTTTGGAATCCACCCTCTGGGTTCTTGCTTCTGTAGTAGAAGACACCTGTTTGTTCGTAGATATCATGAAGATCCAATGGCTGAAGCTCACCACCCTTTCCAAGCTGAACGTTTTCCAGCCCCTCAATATCAATAATCAATCCGTCAGGCTTAGCCTTAGCAATAGCTTGCTGAATCTTCAAGTGGGTGAGTTGCAACATGTCCGCAAATCCAGTGCAGCTATCAACCATTGACTTCGGGATCATATCCTGAATGTTGGTTGATGTTACCGAATAAGACAACCTGGCTCTAGTCAAGTCATGCATATTCTTTGGAATGTTCTTTTTCTTGCCGTATCCAAACATATAGGGGCACTCAAGAACATAGCTGCCTTCATAGACAACTTCAATATCCATGCAGGTAGACTCTCTCTTAAAGACGCTGCCTTTGGGCTTTTTGTAATTAAAGCCCTTGTAGAAGAAGTTAGACCCGCCATGGCGATTCTCTTTTTCTTCAAAATGCATTGTCTCTACAGTCAGAAACTCAAAGTCAAGAACAGACACAGTGTACTCGTCATAGCCATAGTACATAGAGTTTGTATCTGTGTCATAGTGCTTCTTATTGTACTTTGAGTGGTTGTTTCCATCTCTACCTTTAACCTTGTCTGCAATCTTTTGAAGATCATTTTCGTCAAGCTCATCGCCAGCCAAACGCCTGAGTTCTGCAATAGTGACTTTTTTGATGTGACCCGCATAGGTCAAGTCGTTAAAGCCAGGATCTTCCGTGTAGTTGTGAATAAACATTACGGGGTCTACGTACTCCGTCGTAATGCCATAGTTTGGATCGTTAGTTCTTTTGACAACGCTCATTCCAAGGCCTACCAAATCGCTCACACAGCGTCTAAATATCTTCTCAGAAAAATCATTCCAAGTAAGAGTCAGGTGAGTTGCCATTTGCGCAGAAATCTCTGCGCCAGTTTTGACGTTATCACCAAACAGAATATCAACTTCTTCTTTACTGTCGGGAAGTGTGTTGGGGTCCTGTCCAAGGTCGAGACCAGTTCGCTGCTTAAAATCAACAAGCAAGTCCTTGTTCTTGACTTGAGCCTGTACAAACTTCTTCTGTCTATTCTTCTCGGAAGAAGACAGCGGATCAACAGCCTCAAGATTGGGGTACAGGTTGGTCCCAAGAATTTTGTTTACTACGACACGAACAAACTTAGGCAAAACAGGAACTGGGGTGTAGTCAATGTTCATCAGGCTGCCGTCCCCATTGTTAGGGTCAAGGCTGCTCAGAAGTTGTTTGTAGATATTTGTATCTTGTGTTCCAGTGGCATACCTTCGGCTTCTTTCAAAAAGTCTATTTCGTTTGCCGAGAAGAGACCCTGTGTCCGTCATTCTCCCCCACTGAGAATCAATAGCTTTGGCATACTGGATGCCATAGTTTTTGCTTGACTTCTCTTCTGGCGAAGCAAGCGGATCTGGAAACCCCTTAATTGTTCCTTGGTTGTCTTGCATTTCGCAGAAATTACTCGCGTATAGTATTGCAAATATAGGGAATCAACCGATTACCTTATATCGCCTGAAAAACTTGCTCTCTGCAAAGTCTTTCTTTGGTTTTTGTTTTTGTTTTTGCGCAGCAAGAAGGCATAACCCAGAACTAATTGTAAGGTCAAACTTAGTTCTGTTGTCAATCCTAAAACCAATCCAGTCTTCTAGCGTTCTGTTGAAGTACATAGCGCCAAACTCACCAGTGTCTGCGTTAAACCCAACGTGCTCGTGAATAAAAGCTTCAATAGCTTGAGCATGAGCTTGGATAACGTCTTGTGAATTAGACGGTATACCCTTTGTTTTTACCTTAGAAACGCCTGATGAAGATTTTAGGTGGGACGGTCTTCCTAGCAGGTAGCCATCGTAGCCCCTTTGTTCAAAATATCTGGCTATCCCATACTTGTTGTTCTCAATTAGGAGGGGGTATCCGTAAAACACAGCAGCCATCAAGCAATCCTCATAGAAGATACTAGCAAGTGGTGGGCGAGACGCATACTCAACAACAAATATGTTGCACGGATGGTGCATGTTGAATTTATTGTACAAATGCATGGCACCCTTGGAACCTCTTCCATCAACTGTGGCATCAAGATCATAGGAGTCAATACCGCCGACGCCTAGCCATGGATGCGGTGGGACCCTCTTTCCCCGCTCCAACTTTTCTTTGCTCCTTAGTTCGTCTGGCGGCATCCAAGCGACCCTAAACCTACCGTTAGGGTCAGGCTTAAATACAACCTTGGTATCTTTCTGGCCGTTTTGCCATACAAAGTTTCCTACAACAACTGGATTTGGATACAGCTCATCGTTGCTTTGGATCTGCTCATAGATCTTTGCAATATTAAAGGTACTGCCCTGAACGCTGTCTCTGAACGCTTCATCTTCTGTAAATGGGAACTGTCGGATAACCTCATTTAATTCAGTAGCGTTGTCCGTCAGGGCTTGACGCTCGTTCTTGAGGTACGTCCTAGCCCCCATGTATATGTCTTCGCCATCAAGACCTTCTGCAGTTTTGATTGGATCATTCACAATCGGATTGCCATGCCTATCAAAAAAACCTTCTAGAGACTCAAACGCAGGAATAAACAATCTATACAGACCCGTCTTCGTTCTTCCATTCGCATTCCTCTCTATAGGATTCGAGTCCCTCCATAATTCTTTGTACTCTTTTCCGCCCTTGTCCATTGGATTTACCGTGCTTCCGACCAGGGCCTTTCCGATTATTTTTCGCCCGACGATCAAACACGTCCGTTGAATCCTCCAGGCATCTCTTATGTCTGTAGGTCTTTCCCATTTTCCAGCCTCATCGAGGTACAAGATATGGAGCTTCTCTCCATCGTAAGCATTGTTTGTGGTGTTCTTCCAGTTGACTATCGTATTAAGAGCTTCGCCCGTTTGCGCAGTCTTATTCTTCTTCGTGATTCTCTTACTTGGCTCGCGAAAAGCCAACTCCATACGTGGGTTAGTGGTACCATCTTGAATGGGCTTGAAGAAAAAGGGGTAGTGGCGGAACATGTAGACCACCTTCTTCATGAATATATTTTCTTGTGCGTCCTTACCAGTCTTTGACTGGATACCTAGGAGCTTATCTTTGACCTGCGTGGCTTCATCAAGAAGCACAGCGGAGCAGATATTGGTGTACCCACTCCGCCTACACTTAGTGTACAGCTGTCCGATACAGCGGGGGTCCGCCTCACACGCAGCTAAATGTAAGAAAATATCTCTTTGAAAACTCAAGAAGTTCGGATAACCTATGTCCATCCGAGTCCACTGAAGCATCATGTAGTGCCTGCCCGTAATATATGTAGGCTTACCGTCATTGTAAAACCAAAAGCCGTTACGCCTACGGCTAAATTCCTTCTCGATATACGGAGAAAACTTTTGTCTGAACTCTCTCGGCGTTTCAGACCATTCGTCCATACTCTTAACCCTAGACAGCTCCTCTGGCATAGAAACCCTCTGCCACAGCTGCATGTCGTTTGGACGTCCATATCCTTCAATCTCCTCTTTGGGAGGCTGAGCGGGAAGTGCAATGAGTATATCACCGACCGAAATAATGTCTCCCGTTGTACCCTCGGGGCAAATTGAGATAACAGCCTCATCGTATTCTTGTATGTTTAGGAGTCCAGCCATGAATTAAATTGTGCGCCTGTCAGGACTCGAACCTGAAACCTGCGCATTAGAAGTGCGCTGCTCTATCCTGTTGAGCTACAGGCGCGTATTAAAAACAAAGATAACAAAGTCCGCGAGGCGGGGCTTGAACCCGCGTGTAACCAACTACCCTTTCTACAAGGTATAAGCTTGAGGGGATACTCGCGGTTATGAGTTGCGACGATTGTGAGTTTGTTTTCTGTGGCAGTTGGCGCAACGCACTTGGCACTTTCGAATCTCTTTCTTTATTGTGTCCATACCATAAGACTGGTTTACCATATCTGCAATGTTGTGAACTTTCTCACCGCACACATGATCAAACTCCAAGACAATTGGATCTGATTCTCCGCAATCGACACAAGAAAGTTTGCTTTTAATTCTTTGGATAAACTCTCGGGCCCACTTTCTTTGGTTCCTGTTTCTTCTTTTAGCCCTGACCTTATACTGCTCTTTGTACTTTTCGTAATGAGCAGCAGAAGCTTTTCTTTGATCTTCGCGGTCTTTGTAGGGCATTACTTCGAGAATCTTTCGGCAAATCCGCCTGAATAGTCTTTGGCTTCTTCTAACTCTCCATTGCTCTTTAGATCGTTGATCATTTGCTCAAGGCGCTGGCGCTCCACAAGCAGCTCTTTGCAATCAGTGGCCGTTTGCTTGATAGACTGTAGTTCAGCCTTTCGTGCGCTACCATTGATGTCTGGATCAACAGGCTTTTTGATTTCGTCGATCATGTTGTTGATAGCAGCCTCCATGGACGACATTAGCCTTCCAGCAGCCTCAATCGTTGTGAACTTCTTCTTCGACATACATTAGGTCTTCGACACGGGTGCGGTAGTATTCCGTTCCGTCAATCTTGATACGATAGTCTCTGTTTTCCTTGAAACAAACGACGTCGCCTTTCTTTACGCCAATAGCCTTCAAATGTTTCGAGTCAAAGGCAACCTTGCCCTTTGTTGGAAGCTTTTCTTTGAGCGATACGATTTGGACTTCTGTCTCTTCCTTTTCTTCTTCAACAGGAAGCAACAGACTCCAGCCATCAAGTGGGGTAATCTTACCCTTCTTATTCTTATAGGCAATCGCCTGATTGTTTACTGCGTGCTCTGGATCAAACTTTACAAAGTAACTGTCATCTATGCCCGTAAGCTTTTGTCCGCCCTGCATAACAACAAGGTGATGAAAGTACAGCGTATCTCCAACCTTTACAGGTGTCTTATACTTGGCTGGCGTAGCGATGACGGGACCGTCGGTTACCCGATTATTAAACTCACCCATTTCAAATCGGGTGTCAATAAACAGTTCAACACCACCTTTCGTGGTGATTGTATCGTTGATGGGTTTGTCCAGCTCAACGATAAACATATTTAGCGACCTCATTGTTTGTACGGAAACTTATCGTTCAGATACTCTTTCCGCTGCTCGCATCCACAGTCTTTGGACACACGCTCTACCAGTCTTTTAAGTCCAGTTGCCTTGGTAAACTTCTCGACAGTATCGCCAAGGCCTTTTGATTTGTGGCTCATAATTAAAAATTTAAGTCAAATTCAATAATGCATGGCATATCATCGACAGACTTCCACAGCACATTTGCCCCATCTTCTTCTTCGAGGTACACCAGATATCTGTTCTTGCCATGTCTGTACAAGAACGCCTCGTCATTAACAATCGCACTAACCTTGCTGCTACCAGCCCGCATGCCGACGTAGTACGCCATGGCATCTTTAGGGTCTCGACCAATAATGATCTTACGAATAACTCCTTCCATTTAATTTAAACTTATGCCCAGCCCGTCTAGCAAGTCATTGATGTCTGGGCCTTCAGGATCTTTATATGTGTCGCTTGCAAAGTTAAGCAACTCTTCGAGTTCTTCTCTGTTGTTGAGATTGTAACCATAGATGGCTCTGAGCTGACTCGTGTCTGGGTCTGGACCTTCTGATGGTTCAACCACCCCGACGACAAACAAAGACATCACCTCATCCCGCACCCCGTACTCGTCAATCAGGCTGTCCATCTCTACTGCAAGTCTCTGAATTTCAAAAAGAAAACCGTCCTTCTCCATACCTTTGTGCTTATCCAAGTTTATTTCAATGCCACATAAGAGGTCCAACAATAAGATGTTCCGTGAGTTCTCACGCCTCAATCAAAGGTACGTAAAAAGAAACTACCTCAAGAACCTGAGAACTACCATGGACGAGTTTTGCGAACAGCATGAGGTCTTTGAAAAAGAGCTGATGTTTATGCTGTGGTGCTATGATCTAGAGTTCTGGACACTGAAATATGCAGCACAAGACTTTAAGGTATCAACCAAACATGTGGGTGGTAGATATGTATACCCGCTCATGAAAGAGGGGTACGTATACAAGTACTTTGATAAGCTAACGCCCTCCAATACAAGAGAAGATCACTTGTTTAGAGACGAGCTCAAGTACAACTACAGGGTTAGGTACTCTCTGTCGCAGAAAGGCCGCCTGCTAGTACAGAGATTTTACAGAGAGTTCGAAGACTAAGTCAGAGCGACTTAAACATCACTTCGTAGTACGTCTTGCCTTCATCGTCGCGACAAGCCTTGAGGCACCTTTTACGATTAACGCCATCATGAACATAACTGATGTGAACCCAATCAGGATTGTTGTCATCACCAAATTCCCACACCATCTGATCAAACGTAACATTCTCTCGTAGCCATTCGAAGATTTCAGCGTTTGTACAGCCTCCGAACACGTCTGCATCAAGGTCAAGTGCTCGTCCCTCCATATGTTGGCTGCGATTTGAGCCACCGATTGCACGGTTGAGCTCAGGCCCACGATAGCCTGACGACACGTATATAGGGCACCCGAAAGCGTCCCTAAGAGGTTGAAATACGTGTTCTGCAATCGACTTAAGATTTTCGATAACCCACTCATCATCAGGTGTATTATTGATCCCAAGGCGGGATGCTGTTGTGCTCTTGGTGCATTCAGCAAGAGTAAGATTCTTTGACAGCTTCATTTATTGTTTATTCGTAAGCCCCGCAGCCAGCGCCCTGACATCCAGCGCTTTTTCCCTGACCCCCACTAAAATCCTTTTTTCTGCCTCTGCTTTTAATGGCCTTGATGGGATTTAGGGTTCGATTTGCTCGCCTCTTTCTGCGATTTTCTCTTCTTCTCTTTCGCTTTGCCTTTCTTCGCAGTTGCTCTTGCAGCTTCTTAATACCCTCGGCGCCTCCACCAGTTCTTCGAATCGTTCTGTCAACCTTTCTCTCTTCTTTTTTAAGTTCTTTCGTGAACTTTTTGTCACCCCTAAGAACAGCAGCTTTAGACTTGTCTTGCTCTTCCTTGGTCATGGCAAAAGGGTTGCCTTCGGGACCACCGTGTTTTCCGCCGTGCTTATACTTCTTTACTTCCATTATGTTGCTACTGCAAAGATTTCTACATCAGCAGTTTCTCCACCCGTTCCTGTCGCGTCGGCACTGATAAAGTCGATCTGTGAAAGAGAAATGGTTGTGTTTACGGCGGCGGAGTCGCAATCCATCTTGTCATTAAAGATAATGTACGACTCAGACCCGCCGAGCTGAACAAAGTATTCCTTGGTATTTGCTGTATCCTGAATCCGAAGGTCAACAGTATTCGACGCAGCCAAGTTTGTAATTCTCAAATACTGCAGAGTGGTGTCTGCAATTGCCCCACCCGATGGGTTGGTAGCCTGAAACTCAAGAATGTTTTGCTCGGTGTTTGTAACAGTGAGGACCCTGGTGAACACTTCGCTTACACTACTAATGCTAAGCTGGTTTTTGTTTCCACGGTCCTTGCCGTTGATCGTCAACTCCTCTTGAATGGTAACGGTCATTGTAGCCATGCGTCAAAGATAATGAATTTACTGTATCAGAAAATCTCGTTGAGCATTTCTACAACATTCTCAGCCCCGTACACTGCAGCAAGTTCTCTAAAGGCTTTGGTATCATTCTCTATCAAAGATGGAATGTCATCATATGCATATTCGTAGTTCATAGGATTGCCCGAATAAGCGTTCATGTCATATCGAATCTCATTAAGACGAGCAAGGGTTTCCGTTGGTTGCCCCACATATGCTAAGAAGTCTGCAGCATCCATCCCAAGTCTATTTCCTGCTTCAGAAAGCGCTTCATAGTTTTTGGTAAAATCCTCTGAGCCTTGATTCATACTCAACCGTTTTCGGTACTTGTCCATTATCGCCACATTTCCAGGATTGTTATGTACGTCAGTAGCATGAGTCATTTCATGTACGTACGTAGACATAGGTCTCATGGGGTCTATTTGAACCTCCACATTCATTCTTTCTTGTTGTGGTCGCATACCCATAGTAAATGGATTTCGCTGAGACCCCTTGCCAGATCTTACAGGGCCAGCACTTCTTGTTACCCTCCCTCCTGTAAATGGATCTTTATCTTCAAAATTCATATTCCCCATAGAACCCATAAAGTCACCGTAGTGGTCGGACAAGACATTTGCAAGACCCTCATACGTAACCATTTCATCAGTTCTGTTGGGGTACATTCTAGAAAGAATATTATATGCCTCTGTTCTTGTAGCAGGTTCAGGAGGTCCATCACCCTGTGTAAAGGCAAGATTCTGAGCAATCTTAGATCTTACTTCAGGTTGAGCATAGAAGTCACCTAAGAAGTCCATAGCATAATTGCTTTTATTTCCAATCATTCTGCGATCAAGGTCCTTAATCAAATCTTCGTTTGATTTTTTCTTAGGGTCACCATGCGGTCCACCGTGCTCGTAGCTCTTGATGAGTCTTCTGCCAGCAGGTTTTTTTCGTCTGGGGTTCATCTTCCAATTCTGTTTTGGGTTCTGTAGTACTGAAGCTCTTCTTCTTCTACAGGTCGCACTCTCTTTCTATTCCCATCTTTAATAAGGTAATAGTTTGGCTCTTGTCCAGTCCGCATGCGTGGGTTGGCCGACATTATGAGTTCCTTCTGAACTTGAGGTATGTCCATTGGAACAGACTCCTGAAGCTCTCTGGCAGGCAACTCCTGACGACCAGCCTTCAATGGCTTCATGGGCTTTAGTGGTTCGGGGCCTGAAGCAGCGAATAGCGGTAGGGCTGGAGAATGACCCACAGCAGGTGCAAAATAACTTGACCCTTGAGCAACACCTGGGACTTGTACAAGCTGAAATGCAAACGTATCAGACGCATCGCCCTCTTTGTTATATAGCGGGTCTGCCGCTTTGTTGATTTTGATCTTCCCTTGACGCTGTAGGTCTTCTGAAACACCTATGATCTCATCATAGAGGTTTCGAATCTTATTGTTCCGAGCATCAAACTCTTCTCTTGTAAGACCACTTTGTCGAAAGATCTTAGGACCCTGCATTTTGTCAATGTCGGACCCAGCTTCATGGTAGTCCGCCATAAACTGCTTGCGCGTATCCATGTCATAGTACTGTTGATTGTAACCAGACTCTTCTAAGAGCTGGTTGTATTGGTCAATCAGAGCCTGTAGTTCTGGGGGTAGTGATCGGACTGCCTGCATAGGTACAAATATAGCACAGCAAGCCTTGCGTCTAAATCAATAACTGATTCCACGTACCAACAAAAAACACTCTGAACAGCTGTATATGCTTATGAGCGTTTGCTACCACCTTATCAGCTATGCGAAGGTATAAATTTTTTTTTCAAAAGTCAAGATTGAAGTAACTCTTGAGGCAACAGGCTGTAAGTTATTGATTAGGCTGTTGTTAAACGCTTGCGTGCGGAAACTATGCGCGAACGGTACTGGCAAAATCTGATCAGAAACACGTGGTTTGGGGATTATATACATTTGTACACGTCCGTCACGTCTGCCCGAACGCGACCCTTGACCCCACCCCCCTTAACATCTTCGATGTTACTGCAAAACTTTCTGACTTTTTACCTTCGGTAACCATCGGTTTCAAAAATCGTCAGGATTCTATAGCAATTCCAAGCAGGGGGACAAAACCCCACACGTTACAGCACGCAGTCCGAAGGACCACGCATGGTAACGCACAGGGTTTGCTGTTGACAATTCAAATACCAACACAAAAATCTCACCTCGCCTCGCATGATGCCCACGTCATGCCTGCACATGAGGCCGCTTCTTTACCTGTTTCCACGCGGACTACTACGTAGTCTTCAGGCGGGAGAAATCGCGCAGGAAGAAGGGGCTTGGATTTTGCCGAAAGTTGACCATACCTTTGCAGCGGCAATCTTGCCAACTCAAACTTCAATTCATCTCCGATGAAATCAATCAACACTCAGACTCTGAAAGAGTCTTACAAGCAGTCAGTTACACTGACTGAAGCCCGTATTCAAGCTTTGCTTGAGCTGTTTTGGACTGCTGACATAGAGAGCCTTTGGCTCTGTCTTGAGTTCTGTGAACTCAGTACCGAAGAGCAAGCTGTCATCGTAGATGAAATCGAAAACCACTAATTCATCGAAGATGAAGTACTCAGCAACAGCTGCAGCTAAAGCTGCAAACCAAGCCATCAACCATCCATCCATGGTTCGTAAGAACCATGCCATCAAGCTTCTGAAAGAAGCTCTGAAGGTCATTGAGAACCTCGAAGAGGTTCCAATGGAATCTTGGGACTATCCATCAGAACCTCTTCCAGAGGTACTGAACATCAGTCATCTTATGACTGAATGGGACTTCATGTTCACCGAAGGTGAAACGATGTCTTTGACTTGTCCGAAGGACAAGATTGAACTGCCGAAGGCAGTATTCGACGAAGTCGATGAATGGCTTGAACTTCTACTTGACTTCGAAAATCTTGCAGATTTCGAAACCGACGAAGATGGCACTATCTACTTCGTAGATTGTGATGAAGCCTCCAATACTGATGTTTACATCAGTAAGATTCAAGCTTTGCTTGAGCCCTTTGGAATGAAATTCCAATGCACATTCCTCGAAGAGGAATATGAGAAAGCCAATGCTCTTCCCTTGGAAGAGAAACTCCGACGATTCGAACTCTGCTAAAGCAGAGAGATTGCCGACCAACTGAGGGGACTCTCAGACACTCTGAGTCTTACGAAGAGTGTCAGAGAGGACCCTCCCAAACCATTCAAACTTCAATTTTCAAATTTCATTTCCAATGAAAAAGTCAACCAACAGAGTCGAACTGCTGAAAGCAGTTTCAGTTTCAGTCAATGAGTTCTACTTCTCACCGTCAACGGTGAGAAAGGGTCAAGCAAGACAAGCCATCAAAGAACTCTCTGAGTTCGTTGAAGCCATCGAGTTGCCGAAGGCAACCAAGTCAAAGACATCTGACAAGCAGTCCCAAGGGACTGATGAGATGATGGAGTTGTTCAAGCAGTTCCTCATGTCACAGGGTATGATGCCCGATGCACCGAAGGTGACCAAGACCAAGCCGAAGGCTAAGGCCAAGCCGAAGCGTCGTCGTAAGACGACCATCAAGAAAGCTACTCCACAGCAACGAGTTGCTGACAGACAAGAGAAAGCCTTTCATGGAAAGGCTGACAGCCCAGTCAAGCCTTGTTCCAAGGCTAAGACAGCTTCGGTAGAAGCTGCTCGGCAGTCAGTTCAACAGCTTGGCGAAGCCAACGGCAGTGATGAGAGAATCCGTCAACGAGCTTTAGCTCGTAAGGCTGAAGTCCTCAAAGCTTTCCAAGCGAAGCTTGATGCAGAGTTCCCCTTGGATGGAACATCCAATGAGGTTTCATTCTCTGACTTGTCACTCCGTGAACTCCGTGACATGATGTGATATCATATGACAGGCACACTGACGAGGCTTCAATAGCCGAAACACCCCCTTCGGGGGGTGTCTGTGTCAAACTTCAAACTTCATCTACGATGGACATTATTCTCTACGGCATGCTCATGCCAATCGCAGGTATCATACTCATCATGATATGGGTCGATGCCAACCACAACCAAAACGACAACATTGGGGGGTGAGTATATACACTCTATGAGTTCTTACGAATAGAGTGATATACGAACCACCCATAAACCTTCAAACTTCAACACCATGGCCTCAACACAATCATTGTATCACCTCATCCAAAGCGGTGAGGGGTTCAGCGTCAAGACAGACGGAATGACATATAACGGACTTGGCTACGCTGTCGGCGGAGCCGCTGACTGCAAGCTGTTCAAATGTGCCAATGAATCGCTGTCATTCATTGCATTTGAACAAGAGTTCAAAAAAATCCAAGCGTCATCACATGGTGACCCGTTCCAAGTGATAGGTGGATGGGTCGATGACCAAGGGTTCTTCTATCTCGAACTTTCTGACGTAGTCAGGTCACACTATGTGGCAATGGAACTTGCTAAGGCAAGAAACGAAAAAGCCATCTACGACTTCAACAACGCAAGCTCAATCGAGGTACACTGACGAGTCCTGAGTGGACGAAACACCCTTCGGGGTGTCTGTATCAAACTTCAAATCATCTACGATGAATCCAAAAACATTTGACAAGATGATGTCAAAGATGCGTAGCAACGTATCACATTGGCATGACATGGCAACGGATGATGTCATACAAGATGGTGTGGCATGGTACGACGAAGCCAAGGGCTTTGCTCTGATGCTGTCCAATGAATTCGACATATCACCACTCCGTGCAGGGGGAGTCATCTCGGCTCTCTCTCCGAGAAACAGATGGGAACGAAACAAGATTGATGCTTGGAACGTCTTTCAAGCTGTACATGATGACGTATCACACGATCGTGTGAAGGTCAGCACCTTCAATTCCAACAAGGTCAAGGCATTCAACATTGCAAAGGGACTGATTCAAGTCCACGAAGCAAGCCGAAAGACTCACCGATTCGCTTTGAATGTGGGTGCATTTGATATGAATGCTGTCACGATTGATACATGGATGGTGTACAGCTTTCAGACCAAGTCGAAGACTCGGAAGAACTTGGACAACCAGATTACACCGAAGCAATACGACCTATTGGAACGCAAGTTCCAACGCATCTCATATGACATGGGGTATGCCCCTGCACATTTGCAAGCTGTGGTATGGTTGGTCATCAGAGAACTATGGACATGACAAAGAAAATACAATTCATCATCCCTAACGGAAGAAAGTTTGTTGTTGTTAAAACATTCAAAGACAAAAACCACTACGACAACTACGTATCATATATGCGTAGAGAAAACCGCTTCATCTTTGATGAGGTGTGGAACGTAACTAACTGAAACACAAACACATAATACATATTACATGAAGAATCGAGTTAACTATGCGTTCCTTGCCTTCCTCGCATGGATGGCGGCACTGATGGTCGTAGTCGTTTTGCAAGGCTGTACGACATATGATGCACATACGCAGTACATCAAACCTGTTGGCAACACCGAATGTGCCGCTTACAACTAATGTAGTGTGAGTGTGTATCACCTTCTTAAACGAAGTGTAGAAGTGATACACACGAACACACTAAACCACTCAAACTTCAACCCCATGAAATTCAAACTAGACTTCAAGACCACGCTACCACACGTAGCTATGACCACGGCATACGACATTGACATAGACCGAGCCACGGGCGTAGAGATGGACACCACCGTAGAGATTGACCCCAACCACGGAACAGGTGGGTGGTACGAAACCTACGACCTTGACACGGGAGGTGACCGCTTCTATGCAGGCGGAATCCTCGAAGTGTATTGGGATGACAACGGAGATGTACGCCTCACGGGGTACGATGGATGCTTCGAACTCCCTGAATTTATCACCGATGCTCTTGAATCCAAGGGCGTAATCATTGACCTATGACACAAGAACAATGCGAATCAGCAGTCAAGGCACTGCAAAAAAAAGGATTCCAAGCCGCCCATATACAGGGCGCACCTGACGACCACGGCGTGTGGGTCGGGGTATGGGAAAACGAACTGCAAGAATGCCACGAGTTCCGCATCCACGACGAAGAGATTGCGTGGTGGGGAGTAGAAACAACAGACAAATGACACAACACGAAACGCTTGAACTGCGACAGCAGAACTGCGGTAGCTTTGAATACCGCCTCATTGATACATGGTATGCTGCGGATGCAGGTAACAAGAAGCGCCTCGAAGAGGCATTCAAGAACACTCAGTTCGACCTCAACCCCTAATAGAGAGTGAGTGTGTTACAACTCTGAACGTAGTGAAGAGTGTAACACACGAACACTCTAAATCTCAAACTTCAATCCAACACCAATGGACAACATCAAAAACATGACGAACGACGAGTTCATCAGCCACCTCATGACGGGGTACAACAAGCACGGAGCACTCGTGCAAATGGTAGTCATCGACTGCCTTCAGCGTGGTCTTGACCACTACATCTCGCAGAAGGAAGAAATCCTTGAGTACCACAAGTCTGGACGCGAGGGCATCTCCCTCATCAACATGGAGGCATGGGTATCATGCTGTGAAGAAACCAAGCAACGAATCAACGACAAGTACTCATGACTATGACGCTCGGACCTAATCAAGTGGTGGTCCTAGACTACACCACGCAACTGACTCACGTATTCACATACCCTGATGGTACGGAGGACATCGAGCTTTGGGTGGAGGACACCCACGGCATCAACATGAACAACGCACACTACATGGCATGAGCGAACAATTCAACCTCGTAAAACAGCTCGCTGATATGCAGAGCAAAGCAATAAACAAGCACACCGCCTGGGCGATAAAGCGGGTCACCTTTGACCTGTCAAAGAAACCACGTCAAACTTCAAACAAAAAAAAATGAGCAACACACTCGAAGTCGGTTCCTATTGGGACAACGACGGCAAGTACCAAACAGAGTACAACGAAGCATGGAAGCGACTTATCCCTGCATCAGGTGAGGCAGATGACGGATGGCCCGAAGCACTCCGTGCCATCTCTCGAATTGGCTACGACTACTACAACAACGGGTTCTGCAACCTATGGCAGGGGTGGGAAGACATCGACGAACACGGAGATGAGGTGATGGAGTACAAGATGGATTCGTTCTATGAAGACCTTGTTGACTACCTTGTCAGTCATATACCATACAACATGCACAAAGAACTCAGAGGGTTCTTGTTGGATGCTCAGGGGTATGGCAATTGGAGCGACAGGGATGTTGTCATCCATCAAATCACTGACCACATCATGGAGGGCATCATTGAAGATGAACTTCTCGAAACAGAAACAGTATGACACACAGCGAAAAAATCAAATTGACAGGTCAGCTTGCTGATGCTATTCAGCGGGGCAACGACACTATGGGTTACATGAGCGAGGCAGGAACTTACAAGTTCGACCTGCCAACACCTCAAGTAGCGGGTACAATGACACAACAACGCACATATGCTATGTCACGTGCGATCGAAATTGTGTCACGGCATGAAAGGTTTTTGGTTGATTGAAGTTTGACCATCGGGGGGACGCCTTTCGGGATGCAATTCGATTGGATGAGCGTGTGAAACGTCACACCTTCCCCCCACCTTTTTCAGGGAAGAGCAGCATATTACAGGGCTGACGTCAGATGTAGGCGTGTAGATAGGATACTACCTCTTCCCCTTTGATTTTCAAGGGAGCGCAGTCGGTGCGTAC
>Ga0098038_1000509_pt1 | contig 17310 bp, 29 predicted proteins | sample 5B_taG_FD_75051 | JGI IMG/M metagenome (GOLD analysis project Ga0098038, IMG submission 75051) | Marine viral communities from the Subarctic Pacific Ocean - 5B_ETSP_OMZ_AT15132_CsCl metaG | ecosystem: Environmental > Aquatic > Marine > Oceanic | place: Pacific Ocean | collected 2015-01-08 | reverse complement strand
TACAAAATTTAAACTATCTTTTGATTGTTATTTAAATAATACATATTCGTTGATGGAAACATAATAAATTTATTATTAGTAAGTTCTATGTCCCAACTTCTTCCCTTACGTCTGTTATCTTCATAGTAAATTTTAACCATACAATCTTTAACTTTAACACCATACAATAATGTAAAGTCTGGAGAGTTACGTAAATCTACTGGATCAATATTTAATAAAGGAATAGTTGTTTCCGCAGGTTTATAGATATTTCCCCACGTGTCTTTGTTAATTAAATTAAAACCATACTCAAGATTAACGTGATCTCGCATATAAGTATTTAACATGTCCCAAGTTTTTGAGAATGGAAATCGTTTGTTTTGAATTTGTGATTGTAGAATGTCGCCTGATAATTTATCTCTATCAATGTCCCAATCTTGAGGCATTGCTACATTACCATGATATAAAGCTACTTCAGATAATACTCTTTTTTGCATACCACCTCAATTATTAATTTATGCTTCAGAGTCTGTCAAATCCCAAGTTTGATTTTCTTCATTCCAATTGTATGCCCAAGAATGTGTGCCAGCTTCATTTTGTGAAGTTTCTTCTGCAGATAATGCTGGAGCATCCCCGATAGGTGATTTCCAAGAAGCTGATTCTACATGTTTTACCCAAGATGGATAAGGTTTTTTATGCCAAAAAATTTGATCATCTTCATCCCAAGTCATACCTATACCTGCGTAATTACCTCTAAAAGGTGTTCCGCCATCTTTATGTTGATTGCCTTGTGTATTGTAAGATGTTTGAATCCACATTTGTGCAGGCCAATTGTTATGTGTTTCTAACCACTGTTGACCTACTGATTCATCTTCAACACCATCAGCGTTTAACATCTTATCATTATCCATAGTTAATACTTGAATAACTTTTCCGTTAGCTCCTAGTTTTGCAAAATGTGCCATATATTTCTCCTATTATATATTATAATTTTTGTTCATTCAACTACTGGAATTTATATCTTATTACTACAATTCCACTTCCTCCATTTCCACCATCTGCTCCACCACCGCCACCTCTGTTAGTTTGACCGCATCTCAATGAAGCAGGACTAACTGGACTTGGTGTATTTACTCCTCCAGATCCACAAGGTGCAGTAGCTGTTGGACTTTCAGGTCCACCTCCACCTCCACCTGCATATCCTACAGGTGAATTTGTAATACTTGTTGTTGCTCCAACTCCCCCTTGTCTTTTATCAGGATTGTCTCCTCCAACTCCTGTTGCTCCACCACCGCCACCAGCTATAGTACCGCCTACTGTTGCACCATTTTGACCTTGAGGAGGATTAGTTGGGGGAGTATTACCACTACCACCAGCACCACCAGCAGTACCACCTCCACCTCCGCCAGAACCTCCTGGTCCACCTGTTGCTCCGCCTGGATTATTTCCACCACCGAAACCACCTCCTGTAGATGTTATAATTGAAAATACTGAATTACTACCATCAAGACCTGGTTGAGCTCCACCTCTATTAGTTCCACCAGCACCAATTGATATTGGATAAGATGTTGCACAAACTGATAATCCATTAGTTTCATCTAATGGACTAGCTGTGTAAGGAGTATCAGGACTTTTAGATTCTCTAAATCCTCCTCCACCTCCTCCACCACCATAATATTGTCCAGATCCACCTCCACCTGCTACAACCAAATAAGAAATTTTATTACTACCACCTGCATTTCCTGCATTAGTTACTTGAAAAGTTCCTGGACTAGTAAAAGTATGAATTTTGAAATTTGTACAAACTGTAGTTACTGTTCCTCCTGTAGCTGCAATAAATTCAGCACCTGGTGCTTCTGATTGTAAACCTGATTCAGTTACAATCCAACCTTTTGTTGAATCTGCGTAAACTAAAGTAATTGTAATACCTTCTGTACTAATAAGTGCATCATCTGCTGCTCCACCTATGTTAGAGCCATTTCTTGATAATGTGCAAGTATTTGTATCAAAAGTTTTTGCATAATCTGAAACAGCTACAATAGCACCTGCTGAAGGTGATGATGGTAGTGTTACACTTACTGCACCACTACTTGTATTTACAAAATAACCTTCTCCAGATACTGCCGTGAAATCACCTGTTTTAATTGTTGTCTGCCAATTAACAGCACCTGCTGCACCAAAACCATTTGCAGTCCCAGAGTTTGTAATTGTTGCACCAGCAGGAATTGTAATAGTGTCACCACTATCTCCTAACTGTGTTGTACCACAATTTGTTCTTGGACTAATTTTATTTACTTTTATTTCACTCATAATTAATTCTGAAATTTATACCTTATTATTACTATTCCTGAACCACCAGTTCCACCATTTTGTGTTCCTGGATCAGAGCTGTGACCGGCACCACCGCCACCTCCTCCTGTATTGGCCGTACCATTTTGTGCTCCTGGACCACCTACTCCACCACCGTCAGATGCTGTTCCTTTACTGTGTCCACCACCAGAATATATACCTCCAGCCCCACCACCTGCTCTACCTGTTGGAGTTGCATTAATTGAACTTGTTGCTCCTGCACCGCCAGGACCGGATACTTCACCTGGCCCACCATCACCTCCAGCTGCAGTTGCTCCACCACCACCACCTGCTTTATTAACTCCTGTATTTCCTCTACCAAAACCACCTGGTTGTCCTTGAGGTGGACTGACAGGGGGAGTATTTCCTGCTGGATTGGTATTGCTTGGCGGTGAATCATTTGCATTACCACCACCTGAACCACCTGCAATACCTAAAGTACTATCTGGTGAATTTGGTCTAGCCCCTCCACCTCCACCACCAGCTGATGTAATTGTTGAAAAAGTTGAAACTGCTCCCGAACATCCTTTATCATTATTACTTGTTCCTCCGCCTGCACCAGCACCGATTGCAATTGGATAACCTTGTGCTGAAACAGGTAATGCTGAAACACAGGCACCTAAAGGTGATGCTGAATAAGAACCAGACGCTGTACCAGAAGATTCTCTAAAACCTCCAGCACCTCCGCCACCACCCATACAATAACCACCGCCACCACCGCCAGCTATTACTAAATAATCTACTGTATTTGATCCTGCAGCGTTACCTACAGAACATACTGTAAAAGTACCAGGACCGGTAAATGTGTGAACTTTAAAATTTGTACAAACGGTTGTAATTGTTCCACCTGTAGCTGTTATATATCGTGCTTGAGATCCTGCATCGTTATTTCCATCATTAACAACTAGCCAACCTTGAGTGTCATCTGCATAAACTAAAGTAATTGACTCACCTTCTGTGTCAACTACTAAATCTATAGAAGCATCCCCATTAATTTTTTGAGAACCATTAGCTGCAATTGTTAAAGCGTTAGAATCAAAAGTTCCTAAATAATCTTTAAAAGCAACTATTGATCCAGCAGTTCCTGCTGGTAAATTAGCAGTTATAGCTCCACCTGTTGTGTTTACAAAATAGCCTTCTCCATTAGCAGCTGTAATTGTAGATGTTTTAATTGATGTCTGCCAATCAACTGTTCCTGTCCTTCCCATTCCTGATGTTGAAGCACCTGATGCAATAGCAACTGTGTCACCTGATTTTCCAAGTGTTAGTGTGCTTCCACACTTAACAACCATATTGTTGTCGCCTGTATCTTTAATCGTATTTACTTTAATTGTACTTGTCATAATTATTGAAATTTATACCTTATTATTACTACTCCACTACCACCAGATCCACCACCGACATTAGAGCCACCACCTCCTCCTCCGCCACCTGTATTAGCTGTTCCATTACCTCCTGGTGTATTAGGACTGCAATCTGCACTTCCATTTCCACCTCCGCCTACTCCACCTGAACCTGAAGCAATTCCTCCTCCACCTCCAGCTCTAGCAACTGGACTTCCAGTTATAGATGATGTTGCACCTGCACCTCCAGCTTTTGGACCTGAACCATTTTCTCCTGCAGCAGTAGCACCACCACCACCACCTGTTTTTGGATAAGCAGCATTACCTCCATCATTTCCTTGAGGTGGACTTACTGGTGGTGTGTTACCTGAACCACCATTTCCACTTGTACTAGATGAATATCCTCCTCCGCCACCTGAACCACCATTGTCTGCATTTTGAGGTGCTGTTCTTCTACTTCCACCACCACCTGCAGATGTTATTGATGAAAAACTTGAAACTGAACCAGGACTACCAGCATCATAAGGAATTGAATTATCTGCAGCACCTCCTGCACCTACTACGATTGAATATGGACCTGGAGAAAGTGGTACTCCAGTTGGATTTGCTAAAGGTGATGCTGTATATGAACCATTATTACCAGTTTTAGCTTCTCTATAACCTCCAGCACCGCCACCTCCACCTCTATCATAAACACTTCCTCCTCCACCAGCAACTACTACATAATCAACTGTACCAGCTCCTGATGAAACACAAAATGTTCCAGGACTTGTGAAAGTGTGTACTTTAAAATTTGTATCAACAGTGCAAACACTATTACCACCTGTAGCAGCAATAAAAGTTGAACCTGCAGTTGCAAATTCATTACTTTGAACTGATCTCCAACCAACTGTTGCATCTATATATACAAAAGTAATACCTAAACCCTTTGTAGATAATGTTACTGGATCTCCAGCACTTCCACCGTTAATTTTTTCTGAACCATTTGGATCAACTGTTAATTTATTTGAATCAAATGTATTATTATAATCTTGTATTGAAACTATTGCTCCTGCACTTCCTGCTGGTAAATCTACTTCAAAAGAACCACCTGTTGTATTACAAAAATAACCTTCGCCATTTGCTGCAGTAAATGTTGCAGTTTTAATAGATGATGTTTGCCAATCAACTGTTCCTGTTCTACCAAAACCTGATTGAGTAGCACCACTAGCTAAAGTTACAGCTGTGCCTGATCCACCTAAAGTTAAGGTTGAACCACTTTGTTTATCTATTGCGTCTACTTCTATTTTACTCATTAAATTACTACCAATGTTCCTGTTATTGTTTGTGTTGCAGTTATTGTAACCGGTCCCGCTAATACTCCAGAGTCTAAAGTTTGATCTTCAGATAAAGTTGAATTATGTGTAACTACATAAGTTGTAGCTTCCATGACCGGTGAAATAGTTTTATTAGATGGTATTGTACAAAAAACTTCTTTGGTGCCAGATGAAAAATTTACTAAATTATTTGAATTAGTAGAAGATATAACCGTAACTCTTGATAAAGTGCCTGTGCCTGTTGTAGTCAAAGCATAACCCATACCAGAATGGTATTGGCAGTACGTATATAATGTTGGTGCAGAAGCAGCTACAGTTAATTCTAATCTTCTTGTAGTTGCTGCAGCAAAACCAGATACGTAAGCAGACTCAGTAACAGCACTTCCATCTAATTTATAAACTACACCTGTGTTATAACTTGACCCTCCACCATGTGTTCCATCTGCAGTAGTTGAAATTTTTAGCGGATGTGAATCAACTGAAGAGTCATCCATATTGAAAGTATATGTAACACCCTCAGCTAAATTAATCGTAGTTTGTAAACTCCCGTCCGTGTAATATTTGTTACCACTGCCTGGATTGACAACAGTAATAGTTAAAGTAATACCTGCGTTAACAACGCCAGTTCCAACTTCAAATTCATCGGATCCAGTATTAGTAATGCAGTAATATGTATTTTTACCCGCACCAATACCTCCGACAAATCCTACGAAGTCTTGTGAAGCACCATCTAAGGTAACTGTACCAGTTCCAGTTGAGGTGCTTTGTTCTTTAACTCTATCATCAATGACAAGAGCCATGCACCCTCCTTAACTAATTCTTAATATTGCTGCTGTTGAATTAAACGTTGGAAACTGAATTGTAAAAGTTCCCGCAGTTGCAGTTTTGTCTCCACCAAAATTTAAAACAGCTACAGCTTTATTACTGTTTGATGTATTATAAATTAATGCACCACCTACTGTTAAAGTTACTCCAGTAAATGATAATTCTGCAAAATCAACGATTGCAACTCCTGTATCTAACGAAGTTTGTTGACCAGTTAATACGCCACCACCTGATGAGTATTGACCAGTATTTCCATGTTCACCACTTGTTGTAAATGATGTAGTTGCTGCTGATAAGTTAGCGTTACTTGCGTATAGTGCTAATTTAAAAACATCTCCACCAGATTGTAATTCATGTCCACCTTCAAGTATTTCTTTTTTAAAGCTATTTGCTACTGCTTGTACTATTGCCATAATATTTCTCCTTATAAAATTGTGTTCGGTGATGGAGATGCAATTTTTTGTCTTGGTACTCCATCATCGTATTCAGCTCTTCTACGTCTACCCATTTGTTGTATCGCAAAAGCCTGTAAGCCCTCATTATACCTCTCTTTATACAGTTTGTACATATCCATAGGCCCTTTAAGATAACCGAAAGCCTCGACTAAGACACCATGTAAAAGCATAGCTTCTTGATATGTAGCTAAAAATGTATTGTTTGTATTTGTAAAATGTGGAGGAGTAATAATGTAGTTTAGTTGTACTGCATATGCCTGATCAGGCACAGGAGCAACTACAATATTATTCTCATCCCAGTTGGCGTAGAATTTTGGTTGACCAGTAGCACCAGAGCCGTTGAACTCTGATATAAAACTAGTATCTCTTTTTTCCATATAAGTTCTGTTTGAAGAAAGATCTGAAGTTGAAAATACTTGTAAAGATCTTATTACTAAAAAATCAGATGGCATCACTAAAAATCTTTTATTAGCGTTAAAGTTTGATGTAGAGTATTTTCTTGTGTCATCATAATCAACTTTACCTGCAATATCTAATTCTGTATTTCTAATGAATTGATCTATTAGGGTATCAGATAATACATTGCTATCTACTTCAGCGTAGCTTCTAATTTGTGTTAAAAAATTTGAATAAGTGATAGCCATTATGTTGTAATTGTTACACTCCCTAATGTTATATCAAGTTGTCTTTCTCTGTTTTCTTTTGACGGATTTTGAGGAACCATAGAAGCAACAGTAGTTGTGATACCATTTCCTGTAAATGAAGATCTATTCACTTGAAAATCAAAGTTACCAGGCAACGAAACATTTACAACGGTAACTGCTGCACCACCTGAATCAACAAGTGTATTGTCATTAGGTGCAAAAGTTGGGTTTAATGATTTCATTGTTTGAGGTTGTTGAAATCTTTGCGGTCTTGTATTTTGTAAAGCAATAGCATCTGCAGTGTTATATCGTCTTTGTATCTGTGGATGTTTTGGTTCAAACTCTGAAATATGTACTAATGAACCATTCCACTCTTTTACCATTTCGTTATAAGGAAATGCTTGACCAGATCTGTCTGATATAGCTTGTGATTTATTTCCTGTTGCGTATTTCCCCATATTAACTTACCGTTGGATAAAAAGTTTGTGGAGCAATGAATGTCGAAGCTCTTTGACCATCTTCATCTAATGCTCTTTTTAATTCATCTTCATAAACTAATTTGTTTTGTTGCAACAATTGCGGAGCTTTTTTCATAGATAAATAATAGGCAAGTCCCGCACACATACATGGCAAAAATCTATATGCAACATCTGCTTGATTTGTATATGCACCTGCATCTTCTATTCTGTTAATTGAATAATATTTTAAGTGTGTGTATGTATTTAAATCAGGAGTAATGTATAAAAATATTTTTGGTAATGTTTCTCTTTTCACATAATATTGTGAAGGCTGACCTTTTGAACCTTTATTAGGTAAAGCTGCATATGCAGATCTATCTATTTTTGTAAGTGATACGTCAGTTCTTGTTCCAGTGTTGTTAGCTGATGTAGAAACAAAAGCTTCTAATACATCATTTGTGTTTGCAGCTGTAGAATATTCAGCTTGACCTTCAACAAGTGCTATTGTGTTAAGAGTTACTTTCCAAAGATGAATACCTCTGTTACCCCATTCAGCAAACAATAAATTTAAACTTCTTCTAGCAGATCTTAAATCATAACCCGCGTTTGTAGATAAGCCACATCTTTCATAACCCTCATCGATGATTTCATCTATATTTAAATCAAATGTTGTTGTTCCTGATGTTGCCATATTAGTTTAGTTTTTTCTTTTTTAGTTTTCTGTTCATCATAGCTTTTGCTTTTGTATTTAAACTTTTTGCATAATTAGCTAATCCTCGTCTTGTTTTTCTCATTTCTCTTACAATGGGTTTTTTACCAGCTTTTCGTGCACTAAGAATTACAAATTGTGTCATGTCTACAAGTTTTTGACCTTTTACTCTTTGAGTATCTAGTTTTTGTAAACCTCTCATAAATTTTTTATCTTTAAATGAAGCTCTGCCTGGATCTACTTGAGGTGCTTTTTTATATACTGCAGCTGTTTCCCTCATAGCCTTTTTTCTAAATTGTTGATAAGGTTTCGATTTAACAGCAGCCTTCAAACCCTTTGTAAGCAATCCTCCAAGTAACATTTTTCTGTACATTATTTATTTTTAAATCCTTTCAATAAGTTACCATAATATTTTTCGTAACTTTTATTGCTTATGTATTTTCCATCTATTTCAGAGGTTATATAGCTTCCAGTGTAAGGCTCCTCTTTAATTTTTGTTCCTGGAGCTTTAGATGTAGTTTCGCTAAATGCTGCTCTACCCATTGCTGCTTTAAATTTAATCCTGTGTTTGATAGCCATGTTTCTCCTTTTTGCGGTTGTACAACTTCTTGGATTGTATCACTTTTGGTTTGTAAGTTCTAGACCTTAGATTTTGAGCAATAGGATTAAACGATTTCCTTAGCTTTGCCCATAATTGGTTTATATTTGGTTTTTCCTTCACTTTTGTAAGCCCATAAAAAAGATGCTCTTGGTTGATTTGGTATCCAGCTACAGTGGATCCATCCCGAGTTGGGTTCTCCGGGTGTGTAGAACTCGAGGATCAATTGATCTGGTGAAAGGTTTGATTTAATCCAATCAAATAATTCAGCGTTATCTACGCCAACACATTCGAAATCTGCCGCCTCTGCTTTTGCGTGCTGTGACCTGCTCGAGCTGCCGATGGCTTCACACAATTCTACGCTACGGAATCCGCTTGTTATTTTAACTCTACCGAAGTGATCACGCACTGGTTGAAGTATATTTTCACATAAAGCTTTTAATTTTTCTATTTGTTCTGCATTAGGGTTATTATTTATTCCCTTACGTATTGCAGTATCTGATTTGGTAAGCTCTGATAAAGTAAAATTACGACTTAGATTCATCTTTTTCCTCCATTTGGTAAAACATTTTATCTGTATCCTCTGTCACCATTGTTGTATCCTCTGCATCCCAGTATGTAGTTTGGACTTTATAGTCAGGCCAACTGTTATCAACAGTGTAGCTATTAACATGCCAAAGAAGACGATTATTAGGCTGACCTGCATAATTGCCGTTATCAAGAGCCAATATATGTGCACACTTATGTTCTTGAGGTATTTCAGAATGTTCAGTGTCCAAGATGTTAGTATCTGGATGTGCCCAATCAACTGTGAATAAATATTTACCATGATGAAATTTTTTATCGATACCCATATATTTACCATTTAAACCATCCAACCAATCAAAACAATGAACACTAGGCCAATAACTAAAACAATTCCATAATTCCAATTCTTGCACTGCCATGTCTGGAACTTGATATCTTTCAAACTCTTTTTGAAAAAATGCTGAAATAGGTAATCTCCAATAGCATGCACCATTTGGAAGCGTAATGTTAAATAATAAAGCACGACCTGAAATGGAAGTAAGACCAAAGACAACACAGTCACTACTTTGTTTCTTATATTTTTCGTCCATGTCATATAGATATTCTTTTCTTACTTTACAATATATTGGAGGTATGTTTGCGTTGAGATAAGCCATGTTTATATTTTTCTCTCCAGTAATTTTTTCTTTCTAAGACTCTAATACGTTTTTCTAATATATCAAATCCTAAAAGTTTTTTTAATAAATATATCATTATTCTAGTATTAATTTCTTGATAGATTTTGACCCATCTATATTTAATTCTAATTCTGCCATAGATTTAATGCATTGATACTTAACATGTCCCTCAGGTTTTGTTCCACGTTTTGCAATCCTCTTACCTTTCAAACATTCAGACATTGACGGCTGAATACGTGCCTCCTTGATCTCTCCCTGTACAATCATAAGTAGGGCTACCACTAACTCAGTCATATTTCCTCATTTGTATTAAAATTGATAATACTAAAATTGAAAATGGAACACCTATAAAAAATAAACCTAACATTAATGCGATCCGTTTCCATTAGCTCTGACTTTATCTTTTAAAATCTCTACATCTTTTAAAAGTTTTTCAGTTTGTTTTTGTAAAAATTGTATGTTTACTTTGTTGTGCATCATGTCTTCAATTCTTGTTTCAATCTGCTCTACAGACTTGTACAAATCTTCAAGTAAAAATAGCTGCTCCTGGTCTACCGGTACTTGTTCTGACTTTTTAAGAAGATCATTTTCAAATAGCTCACGTGATGTCTCTAACGATACTAACCTTGCCGTCAGCTCTGTATATGCGAACACGCCAGCTGCGACTAGCAAAATCAGAGAAGCAACCGTCTTCATCGGCATTTGGACGGCTGCCGACTCTGATATGTTGAGTGGTTTATTGGCCATTAATTAACCTTTAAGCCACTTGTGGATTTTTTTAAAAGGCCATGAAACTATGACCCAAATCCATTTGATAATTTTTTTTACCATATTATTATCCTCCTTTATAATCGGATGTGTGCATGTTCTGCAATCGCAATCATACCCGATACATTGGTTAGTGTTAATATAAGGTCCTACTCCTTTACAATGACAAGGATGAAGACACAATGTACAGTTTAGCACTTCCATCTTCTTCTAGCCTGTCTAATTCGAGAGTTAGGATCGTTTCTTGTTTTAGCTGATGCTCGTTTCAATTGTCCGAGTGATCTTGCGCAGTAAGACTTTCTACGTTTTGCAGCTTTAGATCCTTTTTTTACTTTGCATGTAACAGCTGTTTTTAATTTTGATCCAGGATTAGCTCTACGATATGCAGCAACTCCTGCTCGTGTCATTCCAGCACCACTTTTTGTAGGTCTAAAATTTTTTTTGTTTCTAGCAGGCATAACATCTCCACCTCTCGAATAACCCATCATTTCAAGTCCTGTTTTCATCTTGCTGCCTTTTCCTTAAAATTTTTACTCTTTGTTGCCAACACCAAACGTTAAGTCTTGATGCATACTTTTCAATAAAAATAATAATTCTTTCATACATCTTACGTAAATGTAATTGTTACTCCGCCAGTTCCTGCAATTGTTGCATGAATACCGTCTATGAATAATATACCAGATCCAGGTAGATACATATCAAGACCTTCCTCACCAAAAAGATATGTAGCTATAATTGTTCCTGTTGCACCACCACTTCTAAATATAACAGATGCACTTGCACTATTACCTTTACCTTGAATAGATGTGAGTCTTGCTCTTTTACCTGTTGCAACCATTTGTGTTGTAGCAGTTGCATGGGCTACCGACTGGTCTGATGAAAAACTTCCGCCTCCACTCATAATTATCCTGGGTTAGATGTTGTCATATTAGGTCCTGAATACTTATCTGTCAATAAAGTAACTGCTGCAACATTTGTTACTGTTGATGCAAAAATACCTTTTGGAAATAAAATACCATCTTCAGGAAAATTAAAATTAATTACATCACCCGTAGGAACATCAACTGTTAATAAATTAGTTCCTCCTGCTTGGCTAGTTGTATTCAAAACAACAGATCCTGCTCCGCCACCATCAGATGCAACAACAATTCCTCTTAATCTTACAGGTTGAGCTATAATAGCTGTAGCACCTGATGCTGTAAATCTTGTTGCTTGTATATCACTTTTAAAAGCCATAAATTCTCCTAGTTCGTGGCTCCCGAAGGAGCCACTAATTATTTATTATTGAGTATCAAAAGGTGTAGCAACTGTGCCATCACCAATTAATAAACCTTCAACTAAATATTTATTTGCTGCAATTGCAGTAAATTTAACTCTCGAACCGATTAAGCCACCTGTAGTAGCATTACCAGCTCCAGCTTCTCCATTTAGATTTATTTCATTGTTCGCTGCTGCAGGCACGAAAAATGCTTTTGCAACCGCAGTGTTAGAAACACCAAGTGCAATTCCACCAACAAAAGTGTCAGCAGTATTTGCAGTTTTGATTGTACCTGTAAATTCGTCTGTAAAAACGATTTCAAAAGTTGTTCCAATTGTAGATTTGTTATTTGGATCACTTCCTGGTCCTGCTACTGCTGCATCTGCTGTAGATACAATTGCAGGGATAGTTAACGCAGTTGGTGTTCCAACTGGATCCATTAAAAGTACTCTACCAGCGTTATCTGCAACTGTTAAATCAGTTGCAAGAGTTGCAGATTTAACTGCATCAGGTCCGATGTTTTGAAAACCGTTTTTCGATCTTACCGGTCCATCAAATGTTGTGTTTGCCATAATATTCTCCTTTGTATAGCGTTAATATGTTGTCTCTATACCGTCTGCCTAGCCAGTCAACATATATTATTATTCTAGGTCTTTCTATTATACATAAAAAAAGGGGCGATGTGAACACCGCCCCTTTATGAAATACCGTTAAGTATTTAAGCTATTATGTAGGTAAGTTTCCGTTACCAAATACACATCTTGGATCAGAGAATCCAAAAGAGTATCTTTCTCTAGCTTTGAATCTTACGTTACCAGTATCGAAGTCACCTTCCATAGCAGTTTTGATTGGTGCTCTAACGAATTGTTTGAATCCATTAGGAACATCAGTCATTAAGAAATATGAGTCAGTGTCAGTTAGGAAGTTGTTTACAACATACCCTTCTGGAACCATTCCCATGCTTCTTACTGCGTTGATATCGTTATCAGCTGTACTTGTTCTCATTGGAGATTTCATAATACGCTCTGCAGTAAATTGTAATTCTTTTGGAATTATCATTTTTCTACCTGTAGTAGCGATTCTTAAACCTCTTTCGTCAACAAACCCAGCGATGTCGATTAACGACTGCTCAAGTGAAGTTTCGTTAAGGTCTGCAGCTACAGATAATACATTCGAGAATGTACCTCCTGTTGCTAGTGGGTGGTTGTTCGCAATTAACGGAACACCGTCACCACCAAGCACTCCAGCTTTCTGCGCGTTGTTTAAAACGTTAGCAGCTTTAACTTGCTTCGTGTTTGCCATAGATCTTGCAAGAGCTCTTGTGTATCTTGCAGCTAATCTATCGTAAAGGTTATCTTCGATTGCTTCTTCAGTGATAGCAAATGCTAAAGCGATTGTTTCGTGAGTGTATCTAGCAGTGAACGTTTCGTTCGCTTGATCGAATACTACTCCAGCACCTTCAGCTTTTACTGGTGCCCCTGCGAAACCACTTAACATTACTTCTTCTTCGAAAGCTCTGTCAGATGTTTCAGTAGCGAAAATCTCTGCGTGTTGATTTTCGTATCTGTTATATTCCAGGCCAAATAGTGCATTCAAACCTGGCTCTAGTTCTTTAACTAGTTGTGATCGTGATATAGCCATATTGTATTACTCCTATATACCTGTTCCACTTCTGTAGAAGTGCTTGTTGATTCTAACAAGAATATTTCCATTTGCAGAATCTTCAGCTGAGTTACCTGGATCTTGTGAAATGTCCATCGCTTGAATCACGAATGAAGCATTTGTTCCAGATACAGATACATCCAACTGTACTTCTGATATTCCTGTTTTTGTATTTCCAGTAGCATTAGTTACTGAATAGTTTTTAAAACAGTCCGCTCTTGCAAAAGTTGCGTCCGCATCCATTAAAAAAACTGCGTCAGGGTCATCAACGATAAATGCAGTAATGTCACTTGCGTTGATTGAACCTGGGTACGAGTTCCTAAATGTCGGTTTTTGCGTAGTAGGGTCTGTATAAAAACATCCATTGAACACACCAATAACTGCTGTGCTATTATTCGCAATGTGTCTTGTGATAGTACCGTCTGTTTCAGCGATAACTAAGTCACCTTGGAAAATAGCAGTAGTGTTATTAGCAGATATAAGATATCTGTTTTGTGCACCAACTAATGGCGTACCGTCTAGTTTTCTGTACGGTCTTAGACCGAACTTTTCACTTACGTTTGCCATATTGTTTTATACTCCTTATAAACGTTAATTTAAGACTCTTGTAGTTAATGCAAAAAAATTATTTTTTGCGGTTACCTCCAAAGGTCACTCTGGACTGCCTATCAATATTGATTGGCATATCCGGGTGTTGTTCCTTCATAAGATCCCTGTCAATCGCGTCTGTTCTATCTTGAGTTATTCTTGCGAAATACTCAGCACGTTGTTTCAGAATCTCTTCTGGTATCCTTGCCAACACAAGGCCCCCAATCCCGATGAGACCAGCATGTTTGCCTTCGTGAATAACTGGAAAATCGTTTTCACCTATTTCACTTTTCAGTGTTTCAGCTTTAACAAATTCCCAACCTTCCCTAAGCTTTTTCGAAACGTTTGCAACGTCTTCGAATCCTGCAGTTGCTGTACGTATCCATCTATGACACATACCATGCGGTGCAGCTGGCGCATCCAAACTGGATGGTGGAGTCCAATCTTTTTTTCTTGAATTTTTAATTCTTGAATCAGACTCGCGTGAAGTTTTTACTTTTTCCATATTATGCTCCTTCCTTCACGTATTTAGCGTATTCCTCTAGTGGCACCCCTAATTTCTTAGCGATAACTACCTGTGATTTGGTGAGTTTCACAGATTTGCGTCCTCCTGCTCTACGACTAACTGAGGCTACATTTTGGACGGGTTCCTTCGTAGCAACAGGTTTTTCTTCTGTCGAAGCGGCAAATTTCTGAGGGAAATATTCCTTCATACGTTTGTTGATTTGATTATAGTACTCGTTACTCTCCGCGTCAATTCCCTCCTGCATTAACTCATCATGTATTCCCATCGCAGCAGAAGTCATTACTCTATCACTACCAAACCATTCATTGTCTGAAGCCCATTCTTGTGCCCTTTGACTGATTGGTGGCTGTTCTTGAGTAGTTTCTTGTGGTTTTGACTCAGATTCTTTTTTCTTAGCCTCTTTCTCAGAAAGAGTCATAGAAACTTTTTCTTTCTCAACAGCTAATTTAGTTAGCTGATCCTGAGCTTCTGTAATTTGTTCAGGATCTTGAGAGTCAAATGCAACTTTTAATGCAGCTTTTGCCTTGTCTCTTTCTGCATCTATTCTTGCATCGTATTGCTTAAGATAATTAGTATCGACTTCCTCATACTTCTCCTGGGCAGTCTCATATTTATTCTTAAGACCTTTCGCATAATCGACAGCAGCTTTTTCTCTTCTTTCTGCTTCTCTTATTTGAAAAGTAAGTTTTTTTATTCTCTTTTGAACTTTATCAGAATAATCCTGCAAGCCTTCTTCATCAGTATCTTTTGATTCCACTTGCTGTGGTTGCTCTTTAGGTTCATCTTTAGTTTCCTGCAAAAGTTCTTTTGCAGTTTTTTCTCCAGTTACATTGTCTTCACCTTTGATGTCAGTGTAACCAAGATCAACATCTTCTTTTTGTGCAAAAGACTCATCTGGTTCTTTTGCTTCAGGTATGTCTACCCTTTCTTCATTTACTCCATCAGTATCTAATTCAACTTCTGGTTTTTTGTTTTCTTCAGCCATTTAGTCCTCCTTAATAATGGTGCAAAATATCAGATGGGTCATTAATCTTAGCAATGACTTCGTCATCGTTAAGAACTCTAACTTCTCCACCTTCAATTTTGAATCTTGAACCTGCGTATCTACTAAATATTACCCAATCTTGTAGTTTACACCAAGGCCCTTTAGGAAACTTGTCGTCATCTTGATAACAAAGATCTCCCATTTTTAGCACAAGACCACATACTGTAGTCATCTGTATAGTTTCTTGAGTTGTATCAGAAAGTAAAATTCCACCCTTAGTTTTTTTAGGACCAGCATATGGCAATACCAATAATCTGTATCCTGTAGGTGTCGGTAAACTTTCTAGTGTTGATTTTTTGATCGCTTTGGGATCAAGGACTGTTTTGACTTCTTCTTCGCTTTTATAAGCGTCTAAGAGTGCTTCAGTCCGTTTCGGTGTTTCCGTGGACTTGTTCATTTTCTATCTCCGTTCTTGACAGCAGGTCTTTTATTTCCTGTTGCAAATCCTCATAGGATTTGATTTGACCCCTAACATATTGTAGTTGCTCTATAGTGTCAACACCATATATAGCGTGGTCTTTAAGTCGTTCAACAGAACGTTTTATTACTTTTTGAATAAGTGAGATTGTATATATATCCACAAAGTGAATATATCTAATTAAGCTCTTTTTGCAAACGTTTTAACATTTGTAGGCTTACCACCTACACCCTGTGCTCTACCTCTTTTTCTTGCAACGGCACTCCGCCTTTGAGAGTCTGTCATACTTGCTGCTTTGGCAGCAGGAACGCACTTTGGATACTTTCTTTTTGATCCACTTGCAGATTTTCTTCCACATTCTCTAAATCCTCCACCCTTCTTTTTTGATCCTATGTCCACCCATTTTTCTTTAAACCATTTTGTAAGACCACCTTCGGCCATTTTTTTAGAACCTGCGGGTACACAATTAGGAACCATGCGGTTTCCTTTTTTCTTCATGCCAGCTTGAACGTAGCCGTCCCAACATGATCCTTTTTTATACATTACATTAAATCTTTGTAATAGTCGGCCATACCACCGACTGATTTGCCTACAACAGTTTGTAAAGATTTTGCCTGTGCCTTATGTAGAGCTGATGCTTTGTTTAAACCTGTAATTACTTTTTTGATTTTTGCATCACCACCTTTGTTCATCATTCTAGTTTTTGGTATTCTACCCATTGCTTTTGCAGGTTGCATTGGCGGTCTTTTTGGTGCTAATTTTTGTTTTTTTATTCTTCTTTTAAAACGATCAATGGCTGTAGATAATTTGCTTTTTCTTTCACCAATAGTTCCAGTATCAGCACCACCACCTTTGTTCATCATTCTAGCTTTTTGTAATCTACCCATGCCAGACATTGAACCTGCAGTCATACCGCCACCCATTTTCTTTTGTACTTTCATTTTATCTCTCTTTTTTGCTTTTGCTTTATCAGAGAACTTTTTATTAGCTCGTGCAGCAGCGGCACCTATTGCTCCTGCCCCAGCACCTATTGCTCCTATAGCAGCACCTAATCTTGCTTTTACAGGTTTTTTCTTTTTACCAATACCAATGATAATCATCAATGCACCTTTTTTTGCACCTGCTGGTTTTGGTCCTCTAAAATCTTTTCTTTTAGTTCCTGAT
>Ga0098038_1000506_pt1 | contig 17325 bp, 20 predicted proteins | sample 5B_taG_FD_75051 | JGI IMG/M metagenome (GOLD analysis project Ga0098038, IMG submission 75051) | Marine viral communities from the Subarctic Pacific Ocean - 5B_ETSP_OMZ_AT15132_CsCl metaG | ecosystem: Environmental > Aquatic > Marine > Oceanic | place: Pacific Ocean | collected 2015-01-08 | reverse complement strand
GTAGCGCGCGAATAAACTGCATACATCGACCCGCGTGGCTTTTTGTAATCAACTTCGTGAATTAATTTTGTTTGCCCCGTGCCGTCGTCCTCTTCGACTTTAAAAATGTCATTTTCATAAACGACTTTACTTGTGCAATGCACACCATTGCGCCGAGCAATCGCAAGCAACCCCTTGTAATCAATAATCAATTGGCATTCTTTGCCGTATGGGATCAAGTGCGCGTGTGTTCCGTCTGGCTCAAGGCCGGCGGCCGATAGATTTAACAACGCAACGAAAACAGTTTCGGGCGTGCAATCTTGTAACTTTGGCACCCGCTTTAAAGTCGTCTCTGCGACTCTTATCATTCTTTCGGGTGTCAAATGCTTCGTTGATACTTTAGCGACCTCCTCGGCAAATTCTGGGCCGGTTAATAGGTCGCGTAATGTCTTTTGTTCTGATGTTTTTTGGATTTCGTTTTTCATGTGTTTGTTTGTTTGTCTGCTACTGATTCTCTCGTTCTAAAAAAGCCTTTATGTTGGGGAAATTCTTCGTGAAATTTACGCGCATAAAAGGGGGCATAATTATTGTTAATTTTAAAATCATTGCCGGATGTTGAAATTGATGTTTCCCATCGAATCCGTTGAACAATTGCCATTGCTCCAAAATGATCAGCATTTGCCTTGATCACCTCGTTTGCAAAATGAACGAACAAATGCCAGCAACGCGGATTTGCTTTGTCAAATTTTTCAAACGCCTCAACCTCGGGTGATTTTATATCTTCAAAACTAATTTCAAGTTGATCGCGGTTTTTCATTTTAAAACAGTCCAATTAACTTGCAGCAATCCAGCCTCAAGTTGCGCCAATTTTTTGAAGGCGCCCGCGCTTAAATCTATTCCGTTTTCACGCCCTCGAATGTATGGGCCTCTGTCCACAATTTTAACGGTTACAAATCTTGTCTTACTTCCCGCAAGTGATACTTTAAGCATCGTTCCAAACGGCAACGTTCTATGCGCAGCAATCATCTATGAATGATCGTATTTTGTTTTTCCATCAGCGCATAAACGACCAACATATTTATCGTGGTAGTAACTTGCTGTAACGCTCGGTTGCTGCGCGTATGGACGGGATATAATCCATCCAGAAACAACCCCGCACATTATTATCGTTATTATTAGGTTTTTCATTATCGTTTTATTGTTTTATTTTCGGTTATAAAATTATTCAAATCGTCTTTTTCTACACGATAAACACGGCCAAATTTTATTGCATTTAATCGGCCGGCCGATATGAATTGCCTAACCCTCTTTGGGTTCATGTTTAAAAATTCTGCGACTTCTTTAATCGTGTAGAGCATTAGTTTTTCTTAAAATTACTATTTATTTATTTATTTTGTAAATGTGAACACCCTGTTAATAAAGTTAGTCAAATAATTCGCAGTTTAAATTTTATATTTACTTCACTAAAGTTATTAAGAAATTAATAAAATAGGAACAAACAGTGCATTAGATCCCCTTAAATCACTTTAAATAACCGGGGCGACCTTGTAATCACTTCAAATGCATGTCAATAAAATAAATAAAAAAGAATTGTTTACCTATTAAAAAATAATCAGTAAACAAATTGACAGTCCAGACGTTTAACAGTTTAAACTGAAAAACGTAATTATTTAATCAAATTCGACCACCACTTGAACGCCTTGGGATTGTCTGCCCAAACGGTGCAAATGCCCGTGGCAAGGCGTGAAACTATCTGTTCTTCGTCGTCGCTGTCAATGCTGGTAAATAGGCAATGCAATAGCTCATGTTTAAAAGTGTCGGCCATTGCTTCATTTGTTTGGTTTTCCATAATTACAATCGTTTGTGTTTCATGGTCGCACCATCCATAAGATTCGGACCCGTTTTGTATGGTTTGATCTTCGAAGCGGATCGAATAAGTTAAATTGAAAACTTTAAGCTTATTTGGCTTTTGTAATTTCATAACTCACTTTTTTAGCTTGGGAATCAATGAAAAATCTAAGCCACGCGGCGCCGTTCGGTTTGGGCGGTTTGCCGGTTTCAATGTGCCAACCGCCTTCGCCTTCAATATATTCGTCTTTATAGCCGGGCGTTCTCAAATGAATTTGCTCGTCATGGTATAGCTTGCCGCATGTGGATAATCTCACCCTTGCCCGCGAAAGCATCCATTCGTCATGGGTGTGGCCAGTGTAGACAATATGAGCATCTGGCAAATAAACAGCGCTACGGTTGTGCTGAATAACTCCAAGAGTAACCGGGCCGCCGCCTCCATACCCGTGATGATAATGCATGTTTACTGTATCATTACGCCCGTAGTTAAATTTAAATTGTATCCAGCCAGAATATCCGCCAAGAAAAAATGGCTTTTTAGATATTAATTTCATTCTTTCAACGAAACGTTCGGAAAGATTTGTTTCGTGATGTTTGCAAATACTGGTTTCATGGTTGCCGGGTGAAATTTGTAAAAATCTGTCGGCATAAGGTCCGTAAAACTTAACCGCTTCATTTACCAGTGAATCAAGATAATTGCCTTGAACATATTCGGGGCGCAATTGGCTTGTGTCCGCCCGTCGATCCCACTTGCCTTGCATGGCGCAAAACAAATCACCAATATCAATTATATGGGCGTCACGTTCCTTGCATTGCTCAAGGTGTTTCAATTCCAAATCTTGTTTGCAATGCGCGTTGTCGTGGTGCCGGTCACTTGTTAATAGAAACCATTTTTCAAAGCCTCGCTTTTTTCCTTCGAATTTTACGGTCGTAACGTTCCCGTTTTTTTCAACTTTCATAATTTACCATTTACCAATTGGGCATTGTTCGGCATTTAGCCAAGTTTTCGCCCTTAAAAAACATCCGCACTTGACGCAAACGCCTTCTCGTTGGAATTTGCATTTGTTGCATATTCGCTTGCGTTGTGCTGCAAGTGTTGATTCGCCCGGTGTGTTGCCCTTCAGCACATGCCAAAAGTTTCTCAGAAACGATTCTGAGGCAAAAAATATTCTAGAAATCAGGCTCGGCGGCATATCTACCGGCCAAACTGGTTTGCGAGTCGAATTTACTGTCAAATCCGGCTCAAGCTTTTCTGTAGGGTCCGTGCGCATGAATCATTTAAGTTTGTGTTGCTTGCGTTTGCAGTCGATCCGTAACTTGTTGTTGATAGTGATGCCGTGTAACTGGTTGAACCAATTTTATATCGGGGATGCCCGATGCCAATGTTGTCAACGTCGGCATGAGCAAGCGCCGAACATGCAACGCTTACATCGGCGCCGCTTGCCGTGTTTGTGCCGTCGGTTGCTTTGACAGTGTATTCGTAATTTATTGCCGCCGCATCTGGTGTTGTTCTAGGAACACCAAAATCAATAAAATTTGTTGCGGTTGTTTTGGCTAAATAAATTAAATCAGTGCCGACGTCTTCATCTCTTCTATAAATCAAATAATGAGTTGCCCCGGTTGGAGCGCTCCAAGTCAATTTGATTCTTGAAAGGTTTTGGGTTGCAGCAAGTGACGTTACATTATTCATTGAAACTGTAATCTCGTTCTATTAAATCAATTTTAATCCACATGGGTTTGCTTGTCATTGGTGTAAACACTGAAGTTACATGATTGCCGTGACCGGCAAAATAATTTGTTGAGCTTACCGACCTTTGATCATAACTAAATGCGCTTGTGCTTTTAAACTCGTCAAAAAACGGATTGTTGGCGGCGTCTAAAACAAACCCCCCCTCGTAGATATGGCATTCATCAATATCACCATCAATTGCACGATATTTGCTTGTTGTATAAGTGACCGGCAAACTACTAGCGCCAGTTGTTCCAACGGTGCCGTTTGTTTCATCAATAATATGCTTTTGATATGTGTGCTGTGTTATTCCAAGCATGCCCGGCGCCGTAATAAATTGATCTCTAATTGCAACCGGCAATGCGTATTTTATTGGATCGTCTGCAATGCGTATTTCGCCTTTATAAGATCGCGAAACCAAATAAATATTTCCACTGTTTGCAACTAGGGCGCCTTGTATGCTTGTGCCGTTACAACCTAAACCGGCTGAAGGTGTGCCGTTTAACCCAAATGGGCCGCCCAAATCAATTTGATAAACTGAATCGATGCTTGTGCCAGTGTCCCAATCTGTCGCGTCAGTAATTAATGCTCTGTCAGAAATTGCAGAACCGCCATAACTGCCGGTTGCTTCTTGTGTTATCGTTCCAAAATTGGCAAGTGCTGCAAGGTTTGTCGCACCTTCAGAACAAGCAAGCGGATGGTCGTCCGTATCAATTCCCGAGTCGCCTTTTTCAGTGCCCAAATAAGTAACCGCCGAATGCCTAAACTCAAACGTAACAGGCAATTCAATTCGTGCCCGTTGTAATTTGTTTACAGCATTTACTAAATTATTAAAAATTCTGGCATAAAGATTTGTATTAGGAAACGGCCCGAACCCTTGCGCGTTATCTTCGCGGATGTCTGCCGGCAAAAATTCCATCCATCTTTTTGAACCGTAATAATCTGCCTCGATGCGATATTGAGCTTTTTTATTGCTACTTGAAAGCGTTACAGGCGGATTTGCATCAAGCGCAACATGTCTATCAGTAACCCAAGTTGAACCCGTCCAATATTTCCAAAAACTGACAGAATCGTCTCGACCTCTGAGGTAATAAAAAACTCTTTTATCGTCGCTTGTTGTAAAATTAATTGTGTGCCCGCCTCCGTCTGTATCGGTCACAGTAAAATCTAAAATTTCAGTTGTTTGATAATTGTATGCTACTACAAAATAATAATCATAATTTGTTGACGTTGTAATTGTTGGAGTAACTCCGGTTGCAATTTTTGTTGATGTATCGCTTGAATTGTCATGTCCATAAACGTCATAAACTAAACCTTCTTCAGCGGGCCAAGATAAAGTTGTTCCATTTTTTGTTACTATTGGGCCGCCTTTCCAATATTTTTTATATTTAGTGCTTCTTAATGCTTGTTCGCATAAATTTGGAAATGTGTAATCAAATAATCTCGATTGTTGTGTGCATGTAAGTTTTAAACTGCTTTCTAAGTCAACAAATCCGCCGCATATAGCTTGCAAAATAAACTCCATGTAAAGCATTTCATCACTAAAAACGGGCGTGTCACTTGTTGAGTGTGTGTCGGGTTTATCATTCCAGACGTGCCGAATGTTGCGGCTAAAATAAAAACGCGGTAAACAATTGCCATTAAAGTCGTTTGAATAAAAACCAGAACCAACATTCGCATCAAGTGAAACATCACCAACGCGCTTGGTGCAATGATGCCCGCTTGTTGCATAATTTAGATATTCCAAAACTGCATTTTCGTCTGTTCTCCTGTTTGGAACAAAAACACCTGTAACCGCGGCGTTCCATCCTTCAGATGATCCCGAGCTACTTTGAGAATTTACAATTGATGACGGGGCGTTTTCATTTTCTAATCTACCTTTTAAAGTAACCTTGACCCCTGTGGCGCCGTTTCTTTCAACCGATTCAATTTCATAATCTGCCTTGTAAAGTTGACAGCTTTTTAAATGGTTAATTACACCCGCGCAATTCGTCGAACTTGCCGCATTTTGGCAATCACTTGTGATTGTGTTTTGACTTTGAATTAAACTATTCCAACCGGGGAAATAAGAATCTCCGGTCCAATGCGTACCCAATAAATGTCGATAACCGGGCGGATTTTCGGGGCGCATTATTGGCTTTTGGTTATAGGTCACATGCCGGCGGATTTCACTAGCTTTTGATTCTGAATGCCTCCAAGAATCAGAAAGAAACGTGCAACGGTCGTTTAGAAAACCTAATATATCCGCAAACGCTTCGGGCTTATAAATTGAATCGTCTGAGTCTTTATAGACATTTGTAGAACAAAACATTTGCCATTCGTTTGTTTGCCCTCTAAATCGGTCATTTTTATCGTCTCTTAATGGTGTTGATCTTATGCCGTTTTTCGGAACTACAAAAGCAACCGGATCGGCATCGGATGGGCTAACAATAAAACTTTTTTCATAATCTGCCGTGAATGTTCCGCCGTTGTAATATGTAACGCCGTTATATATTACGCCGTAATTTACTTCGTCCGAAACAACCTCATAAGTTTCGCCATAAACCAAATTCCCGCTTGCAACTGCATCAGTTGGCGCCGCTATGCCACGGAAAACGTCTAAATCTTTGTTGTCCATGCCGCGGGCGTATCTGTTAAAATATAAAACAGATTTGCCGCCGGTTACTGCATATCCTACTAATAAATGACGTTCGGCCAATCGCAAATTATCGTGAACCATTTGCCGGCCGGCTTCGTAAACTGGGTTTGTGTTTATTTGGTCTTCAGAATCAACGCCGCCAATGTTGCTTGATAAATTTGCAATACATCCAATATCTAAAAGATTTCTGCCGGCTGCCTTGGCGCTGATAAATGTTTCGCCTCTTTTGTCGTGATTACCTGAAACAGTAATGCAGCTTGCAAGCCTTGTTACAACGTAAGCATCATATACGCCGGGGCGATATGTTAAAAGTTCGGCAATTTCAATTGTTACGTTTGCGCCGCTTGGCAAAAAGCTCGCCGTTTTAAATTCAACCAAACATTCCTGACGCGGATGTTTGAAATATTGCAAATGATCCGTGCCTTGTGACAGTTCAAACGTCGTTAATGTGTCTCCGTCTGCAATAACATCAATTGAAATTTCGCCGCTGAAACTACCTGAAACACTTGCATAAAATCCTGCAAAACAAAATGTATCGTTTATTTGGTAACTGGTTGCCGATCCAACGTCGAACGTTCTGCCGCTTTCATGCGGGCCGTTCTTTGTGAACGATTTATATTGCGCCGTTATGTTGCCACTTGCAACGGTTCCATAAGCCGGCGCCAACGGGTATTGGCTTGTTAAGAAATCTTGAAACGGAAAAGCACGTTCGGCAACAATATCGCTATTCTCTTGCTCGCTGGTTGTGCCTTTAAATTCTTTGGCAAAAAAGTTTAAAGTTTGATTGAGTTGCTGCCCTTTGACACGTTGCAAATATGCCTCTGTTATATATGGTCCTTCCTTCCAATCAGCAAGCGGCAATGATTCAACTGTTCCATCAAATTTTAAAAGATTATACGATGCGAACCCTTCCCAATACATATAGACGTCGGCCGGATCTTCGGGGCATGTGCCGTAAATTTTACTGGCAACGCCAGAAACTAAACTTTCAAATTTAAGAAAATAATTAGGCGTGTATCCATCTTGGCAAACTGGGTTGTTGTAATTGACTCTAGGCACTACATGAAAACCGCCATAACCTTTTAAATAATATTGTGAGGGGGCGTAATCAATTTTGCCGTGTTCTTGTGCCGCGGCCATTGCAACGGCCGTTTTAAAATTACGGTTTAATGAAGGATTCCAAGCGCCGCGTTGATGTTTCGCAAGAATCCAATAATCAGAATTGGACGCCGGCGCCGTTGGTGTGCCTCCAACATTTAAATATAAAGGTATTCCCGTCGGTGGGTCGTCTGTATCTTCTGCCCCATCAAATATCGCTGAAGGATTTAAACGCCCGGCCTCTGAATCAATATTAGGTTCGCTTCCATAAATAAAAGCGCCCATTGGATTTGATACATTTATTCCTTTGCCTTCGCCGGGTCCATTAGCCGGCCAAAAAACATCCGAATCTTTTGGAATGTGACTGTAAAACTTCCACCACTCATCCTCGGCCGCCCAATTGTTGCCGTTGTTATCGGGGTTTCGCATGCCCCTAAAAAGGGAATGAGCATACCAAAACAAACGCCATGACGGATCGGCAACGCCTTGTTTAAGGCGATCATTAAACGCTAAAGCGAGCTTGTTGTAATCGCGTGATGATAAACGCTTGCCGGGCCAAACTTCATCCGCTTTTGTATATTCAACGGCCATTTCACAACCATCTAGCTACAACTTGATTGTTTGCCGATGCCGCGGCAGTGCCGTCTGGAATTAATGCAGTGCCTCGGGTTGTTCTGTGAACAATTGCGTTTGGAGCTTGGCTAATTCTTAGGCTTCGAACTTCAATTTGAAGTTTGCGTATCGCTTCCGCCATAATACCGGCGCCGCTTGGGTGTGTGTGTTGTTTGCGCATTTAACTAGATATTGCAGTTCCAAAAATATTTGTGTCATATTCTTCCGAATACCAAAACTCCTTACTAATTTGATAATTGCCTTCGCCAGTTTGTTCGACGCTTGGCGTTCTTTTTAACCAATAGCCTGAAGATATTCCCGAGAGCATCGCACTTGGCACGCTTTGCCCGTTGCCGCTTCCCGAGAGCATCAACGCATGTGTGTATTGTTTGCCCACATTTGCATGCTCGGGCGATTGATTGGTTGACGGGGGCACAACCTTAACATTTCTCAAAACATATTGGCTAACGGTGAAAAATTCGACGCCTCTTAAAGCGCTTGTATAAATGCCTTTGACGTATGCAGCTTGCGCCGCGGCATTCATTCCGTTAACCGTGCCAGTATTTGCCCAAGTTGATTGCACTGAAAACGGGGCATCGTCCGGGCTTGTTCTTGCTGCAATTGCTTCATCCCAATCACGGCGAAATGCTGCAATTCCGTCGTTTGATAAAGATTTTAAAAGCGCCGCCATATCTTCCAAGTGAAACAAATCTTTTTCTAAATCATTGCCGTCTAAATACCATTGATTCGATAAAGTAGCGCCCGCAATATCGCTTGCGCTTGGTTGCAAACTGCTTGTTGAATTGGATGTTGAGCCAAAATTTGTGCCCGAATAGGTAAGGCGCAAAGTTGCACTTGGTCCGTTGTAAGTAATGTTTGCATTTGAAAAACCAGCAACAACCGCGGCGCCACTCGAATCATTTATGTGACCTTCAGAAAATTGCTCAATCTTTGTTTTATTACCGACATAAATCCTTGTTGTTGTGTAACCGTTGACAGAATCCCAAGAACGCTCGGGCGCTTGCTCAATTACGGTTGCTGTGCCTTTAAAAGTTGCCATTAGAGTCGGTGTGAAATTTGATTGTTTATGCTAACCAAATGCTGATTAGTTTTTAATATTTCGGCAATTTGCTTATCTGCCTTTTTCAAAATTGGATCTTGTCGGCCGCCAATAAATAAACCCATCTTGGCCATTTGATCGACCGTTGCTGTTTTAGATGCCTTGGTTTTGCCTTCTTGATTTTCAAGCAACGTTTCAAGACGTTCAAATTGCTGTAAACCTTTAGCTTGCCTATGTGCGCCCTCTGCCTTTGCTCGGCGCCTTGCTTCTTTGCCGGATTGCCGATCAATAAATTTATTTGTGTGATCAACTAAAACATCCGCGCTTGTGTCCATGCCTTCAAATATGGCGCCGCCAACCGCTTTACCCGCTTCTAATATTTTGCCTTGCATTAACAAATCCCAAGCGTTGCCCATGCCTTCAAGTGTTGCCATGAAACCTTGGCTCATTGATTCCCAAATTGCTGTGACTCCATGAACAACGTTTTCAGTTGCATCCATGACAAAAGTGGCAAATTTGGCAAACACCGGCATCATTGTTTGCATGAATGCCGCAAACTCGTCTTTCATGTCTGCAATTTGCTGAATCGTTTCTTGATCCATAACGGCGCCGGCGTCATGCGCTTGTTTTTGCATGTCGCTTAAACCTTCTGTTAACATTCGGAAATTTTCTTTGCCGCTTTTGCCCATGATTAAAAGTATATCGCTTAAATCTTGGGCGCTTGGCGTAACCTTTGAAAACTTGCTGCCTAGTTGTTCAAATATTTCAACGGCATCCATGTTGCTTACATCGTCCATTGAAAACCCAAGGCGTTGAAATGCTTCGACTTGTCCCAATGTGCCGACCATCGCCTTGCCTTGTGAGTCTTGAATTTTTGTAAATGCTTTGCCTACATTCTCTAAGCTCGATCCGCTTTGGGCCGCCGCAAATGCCATCTCTTGAATTTTATCAGTTGTTGCCCCGGTCTTTCGTGCCATGTCGTTGACAGTATCAGCAAAATCAACGGCCTTTTTAGTCATACCAACAATGGCGGCCGTTCCAAATGCCGCCGCAAGTTGTCCTTTGATAGCGCTACCAAATGCCCGAGTTTTTTGTCGTGCCCTTGAAAGGCCAGAATCAAACGCTTTTCCATCAAGTCCAAGTTTTGCAACTAATTGTAAACCCATAATATTAATTTAAATTAGGGAATGTTTCCCTTGCTAATTTTGATAATCGGTCGTGATTTTCTTGTGCGATTTTGTGCATCTCGCGATCTTTTTCGCTTACTAAATCTATGCCGCCTTCCATCTCTCCAAAAGTGTAATAATCCCAAAGCGCTTCAATCATCGGTAACGCTAAAACTTCAGATCGCGAATAACCAAGTTTTGATTGCAACGCTACTTTTAAATGATAAAGCCAAGGGGCGCCGATTGTGCTGCCTCCTTTGCTTTCAAATATGTCTGGCCCTTTTGTATTTTCTTCGATGTATTGACCAAAAACTTTTACAGACTTTTTAAAAGCGTTTTCGTTTTTTTTCCACAACCTTGACAAGCGCCATTGCCAAATACGCATTTTTACATTGAACAAAGGCGCCTTTGTTGTTGCTTCAAAATTTTCATAATCATCACAACAAATTACGACGGCAGTTATTAAATCAAGTAAGTTTTTGACCGGGTTGCAATCTAGTTTCTCAAGCCAAAAGCAATGACCAAGTGTTAACGGTTTCAACCTTTGCCCTAATACAGTAAAAGGCTCGGGAATAATCGCCGCAACATGGTTGCCTTTTGCCATATTATATTAAACAACGGTTGCTGAATAATCGTTAGAAACAGAATTAGCCAACTCTAAAGTAAAAGTTGTGATCTCTCCGTTTGTTTTAGCCTTTTCACAACTTTCGACCATCCAATTGCCAGCAATTTCAGCGTCGCCACCTGATCCGGGTGTGCCACTTATTCCCGGTTCTAAAATTACACATTGCTCGCCGGGTTCTGGTAAGTTGTTTGCAGAATCCGCGGTTTGTACTGCGGTCGTGTTATTACCCGAATCGATCGCGGTCCCTGAATGCACCGGGTAGCAATTTAAAGTTAATCTTTTGGATTGATTAAACACAACGGCGCCGACGTCTTCGCCTTGTTTGTTTTTAAACTTTATTATTTCCGCTTCATGTCGAAGAGTTTGGCCGGTTGGTTCAAACGACATTTCGCGGTCATGCGTTGTGTCCAAAGCGGTAAATTTAAAACCACTTGAACTTATGCCGAAAACAACTCCTTTGCCTTTTTGAGTTGCCATAACTTATGCGTCTAAGTGGTATCTGTTTGCACTTGTTGCGCTGTTTGCAAGTTCAATTGTGAATGTTGTAATTTCACCATTTGTTTTTGCTTTTTCGCAACTTTCAACCATCCATTCGCCGCCAATTTCAGCGTCGGTGCCGTCTGTTAATTGGCATCGGTCGCCGGGGTTTGGTAAATTGTTCGCTGTGCCGGCGCCTGACGTGTCCGATCCCGTTGGATAAGCGTTAAGAGTTAAGCGCTTCGATTGGTTGAACACAACCGCGCCAACGTCTTCGCCCTGCTTGTCTTTAAATTTAACTATTTCGGCTTCGTGCCGTAATGTCTCCCCAGTTGGTTCAATTCCCAAAGCTGATGCCCCGGCAAATGCGAACCCGGTCGAGGTAATGCCAAAAACTATGCCCTTGCCTTTTTGCGTCGCCATTCCTTCATTTTAAGGAAATCGGCAACAATTCAAGGAATCATCTTGTTTTGATTCCATGCCGCCGAGCGCTTTTTTTCATTTTGCGTTCAACATGCTTTAGAATCTCTTTAGCTTCGGCGTTTAAAGCGCGTTGTAAGGGCATTTGGCCTACCTTTGCTATTCCTTCAGCCAAATTTATAATTGTGGCAGTAGGCGTCCAACCGGGGTTGGCTTTTATAGCTTTGCCATGATCTCCGTCGCCGTAAAGTTTAGTTGCTCTTGATCTTCCAACCCGCATACCGGCAAGCCTTGCTAATTGTTGCGCCGATGCAAGCCATCCACTTTTTAAATACCCAATGCCTCGAACTTTTCCTTTTATAAATTCTTCGACTTCGGATTTCATTTCAGCGCCGTAATAACCTTTGTTGCCGTATTTGCCTTGCAACTTATTAACTATCAACGCCGCTAATGGTGCATTTAATCTTGCTCTAAGTTTTAACGCTCGCCGTATTTTCCCCGGCTTGGCCTTTGGTGTGAATCGAATTGCCTTAAAAGCAACGTTAATTGCCCGCTTGTTTACGATCTCAGGCAAATCTCGTTTTGTCGTTGGTATATACTTCAGCAACGCCCGTTGAAACTCGCTTGTATCAAGCTTCATGCTCATTGATGAGCCTTTCTCTCTAGTTGCTGCATGATTTCTTGCATACGCGCATCGGGAACATGCCAACCCGGTATATCAAAAGAGTAGTTTTTATTTGCTTCCATCCGCGTCGTTTGTTTGTCCGCGGGGATTACTATTATTTTTTGGGTCTGACAACCGGCGCAAAACATCATCAAGACGATGATTAACACGATCTTGATTGCCGGTTGCAATAGCCAAATCGATTTCGGCCAAAGCTTCTTGATATTCAGCTTTTTCATTCTCTAAGCGCTTGATTTTGCGCTTTAGCCAAAACGTAATTAATGCCGCGGCAATCGCTAAGATTGCTTCAAACATCAATCGTTTTTCTTGGCTAATCCGCGACTGACAGAATAACCCATGCTAGCTAAAAGCGTTGAAGCCATGCCTAGAATTTTATCAACTTGACTGCCGTCAGAAATGGCGCCAGACGCAAACAATAAACCAAGAATTGCAGCAATGGCCGTTAGCCAAAACTCTGTCGTTTTATAACCGGGTTTCATAAATTTATTTTCCTTTGTTCTTAATTAAAAAAACTATTTTTGTGATTAAATAAACTAGGCAAGCAATGCTTATGCAAATTTGTAGCAATTGTGAAATTTCTACATAATGAACGCCAACCCCACTACCACCCGCGCCGGCGGCCTTTACTATGTCGCTAATGTCGTTAGTCAATTATCTATTTCCCTTCCCAATTTGTTTGCAGCTAAACCGCCAATATATTCGTAATCGTTTTGATCTAGCCAAGCGCTCCATTCTTCGCCCTCAACTGTCAACACTGTCATTTGCTCGGGCTTTTCTTGCCAACGTTCCAAACCGTCGCCCAAAGATTCAGACTCAAACAATTTCAACGTAAACGTCATGCCAAACTCGATGGCATCGCCAACCGTTATATCAACGCGGCCCGCTGGTTGTTCGTCAGTTGCTTTGAGTTTTACGGAAAACATTATTTCAAATCTTCGCTAACAGCATCAAATGCAGTTTGCCACACTTCAAATTCTGGATTTTCTTCTGGCTCGGCTTCAGTATCAACCTCCTCAACTGTCTCGGTTGATTCATTGCCTTCCTCGTCTGTGACTGTTTTCTCAACTGATTTCATCACTGGCAAAGTTTCGCTTGGCTTGCCTTTGCGAACTACTTCAAAATTGATTGTTTCGTCACTTGCGTTTGAAATTGTTTCTTGTGCTGCGTCATATGCCGCCCACTCAGCTTGCGGCTTAGTTGTCTCGTTACCGTCAATGTCTGTTTCAGTGATTGTTTTTGCAGTTTCTGCACTTGGCTCAATCACGCGCTTTGCAGTTTCTAAAGCTTCAACCTCTGCTAGTGCTTGGGCAATCTTCGCATTTTTTGCGGTTTGAGCGTCTAGTGTTGCTTGTTCCGTATCAGCTACCGAATAAGCATCCTCAACGCATACAGCTTGGCCGTTTTCGTTAATTGACCAACGCCTTAAGAATTGGCCTGACTTGTAAGTGTCCGGCGTGATGTCGTTACTCTTTATCATCTTTTAAAGTTTCTTTTAATTGTGCCATAAAATGCGAACGTGCTACTTGTGCCTGTTCCATTTGCATTGCCACGCGTCTAAGTTGCCCGTCCAAGTCAGAAACGTGATTAACTAGCTGGACTTGTTCCGGCGTGAAATCCGCTGGGTTGTAGTCAACTCCGTCAATGCTAACCGTTTGCTCGTCTGACATTATTCTGACGGTTCTGGTTCTGGTTCCGGCTCTGGTGCTGGCTGCCAAGGCAAACCGTCTTGCTGCGCTGGTGTTTTTAACGCATCCAAATTCCTACCAACCGTTAACTCGATATTAGCTACACTTGCCTCTCCAAGTTTTTCTTTAGTCCATTCGATAGCGTTTTCCTCGGTCACTTCAGCGTATGGAACGCCAAACGATTCTGGGTCTGATTCGTCTGGCTCAGTAAACCAAACGTCGCCGCTTATTGATGTTGAAATACCGTCTTCAGTTTTGGTACAAAGCCAATCAGCCGATTTAATATATCCAGTTTCGGCATTACTGTTTGTGTTAGTTATTATCCAAGTTATCATTTTTTTAAGCGTTATCGGAACGCGAAATCTCACGCCAGACAGTGCCACTTCGAACTAAAGTAATTGTGTCGTTTGCGCTTGTTAGTGTGAAATCACCAGCTATCCTTAAGTTATCCGTTGAATCTTTGAGCGTCGTGTTTCTTCCACCTGTGACACTTCTTAAAATTATAACCGAACCGTCAGAACCTCCATTTATAGTAACTAAATCATCTGTTGCTGCATTGCCTTCAGTGTCAATTGAGTGAACGCTTGAGGTTACTGTGATTGCTCCGCTTGCAACAGTAAGCTCGGTAAAACTGCCAAGCGTAGTTAAGCCTCCGCTAATAGTGATTCCGTTTGAAAATGTGGCTAGGCCCGTCGTATCAATCGACATGCGGTCTGCACTGTTCACGTTAAAATATCGTGCGTTATCAGTGCCGACATAATCGTAAGCTTTTTCTGCACCACCACGTTGCCAACTTATAATCGGTTTGCCGTTTGTTCCGTCACTCGCATTAATCGATTGGCCGCCAAATCCTGCATTTGAACTGACAACGCTTAACGTCGTTTGATTTGCCGAGGTGCAAGTGACAAGTCCCGCCGATGAAATCGACATTCGCTCAGTGTCGTTCGTTAAAAACCGCAACGGATAAGCTCGCGTGTTGTTAATGTTAAAATTACCGTTGGTATCGTCATACTCAACTTTGGCGTAAATGTTTGTGGAAATGTTACCAAAGTTTAAAGAACCTTGTGTAGCGGAAGAGATGTGAGCGTTACCAGAGGCAACTTCAACTTGACCAGCCGAATTAATCGAAAGCGTTTCAGTTGTGCCGCTCCGAAACCTAACCGAGCTTGCCGTTCCGTGAGTGCTGCCTCTAAGGGCAATATTCGCCCCGACGCTAGTCGCGTTACCTCCAGAAATTGTAACCTCGCTCGCTGTCGAGCTTGAAACAAATTTAGGGTGCAGTTCAGATAAGGTTATATTTCCTACTTCTAATTCTGATGCCATTTTTTAATTATCTTTCGTAAGTTTTTTCTGTGATGCGTTGCACCTCGACAGATGCAGTCCAGACCATTCTGACCCCAGCGTAACCTGTTACTGTTAGCTTCCCTGTCTGGCTTGCCGCCACAACTCCCAAATCTACGTCAAGTGAGGCATTGCCTTCCTCAATCAGTTTGGATTGTTCAGATGCCTCAGACACATTGCTGCCAAGGTTCCGGTAAAGTTGCTGTTTAATCTCTCCAACAATATGCTTTGAACTACTCGGAAGATTGTAAGTGTATCCGGTAAACCGCGCCTTGATATTGAGCGATTCGTTCTCACCAATCGGAATATTACCAATAACAGTCGGAGTCGCGTCAGTAGTAACCCCGCTGAAATGAAACTTGCCATCGTCCGGCAGTTTGCTTTCTGAGCCATTCAATTCGGCTCTAACGTCAATTGCTGGGAGGTCAACGATTACGCCGCCTGTGCCGTAGTTCCGTGCGTGGGCGTTAACACCTCCAGCCGAAGTTGAAAACGATATGCTATTACCAGACCAACTAGAATTACTGTCGCCTTTGAAGGTGTCCACCACTTCAAGACCGCGAAAAATGGAAGCACCATCACCAGCGGCATTTGCTAATTGGCTAACGGTCAAAAGGTTCGTTGACTTGTCATAGCTTAAATCATTTACAATATTTGGCGTTCCCGAATCACTCTGCAACAAACACTTTGCACCCGCTTTGAACAGTGGTTTCTCTGCCTCGTAAATCTCTTTGACTTGTTGCGGTGTTGGTGAGGTTGCGCTGATGCGAACTAGTGAAAGGCTAGAGTTATCAGCCGGATTAGTCGTTTGTCCCAGCGAGTGACCAATTGTTAAAGCAGAACCACCACTTGGCGTGTATGAATTAGAGTTTGATGCAGAACCTTCTAGTTTACCGTTAACCCAAAATTCATAACGAGTTCCTCTCCTTAATAGTACAACTTGCGTCCAAGAGTTAACTACTACTGCGCCGGTTGACGTGCTTATTTGATTGCTCCAACTAGAACCACTATGACGGTAAAAATCAATTGAGCCGTCCGTTTGCATTTGTATTAACCAATCTCCCGATTCTTCACTTGAATCGCCTCGACTAATCCAATTTTGAGAACCAGAAATAGTTGATTTTTTAACCCAAAACATTATTGAGAAATCACCCGTTCCAAAATCAAAATCTGCATCATTGGCGCGGCTTAAATAGTTGCTGGCACTGAATCCACTTATACCGTAAGCCTCCGCACCTGTAGCAACTGGAGTACAAGTAATTGTTCCAGTGGTGGTAAGCGTGTTGCCTTTAACAGAACGGTCTCCAAAATTGCCTGTTTCGTCGTATGCAGTAACAGTAGAATTTTTTATGGCAGCAAGTGCCAAGCGAATATCACCAAGCATATAACCAGTGTTGTAATCGCTTGTGACGTAGGCGACTGCGCCTTCTTCCATATTCGCGGGGTTGCGCTTAACTATTGAAAGTCTGTCAGCGTAGCCAATCGCTAAACCGTTTTTGCTGGTTGGCGTTACAGCGTTTATTGCAGCGTTTGACGATGTATATTCATTAGTTTGTGTAGTCAGTCCACTAACCGCGCCCCCGACAACTGGCGTATAGCGTTCTAAATTTCCGGTGTTGTTCCACGCAGAAATAGATTCATCAACAAAAGGTAAGCGTCGCAATCCAATTGAAAAAGCGTGTGTAACGCTAGCAGATGCCTCAAATGAATATCCTATTAAATTATCCTCTGTAAAAAATACTTTAGTGACATCATTGTTAGTGCTAACCGTTGAGGCAGTGTCGTAAACATCGCCATTCGGATGAATTACCGAAACACCCCCATCAGTTGCAACTGCAACTGTAGGTATTGGCAAACCTAGTGCGCCAATCTCTGCGCCTTCAAGAACGGTTGCAGCTACGTCGTTAACGGTGTCATGTGCAATTTGACCGAATGAAGTGCCAAGTTGTCTGTAACTCGCGC
>Ga0098038_1000505_pt1 | contig 17343 bp, 18 predicted proteins | sample 5B_taG_FD_75051 | JGI IMG/M metagenome (GOLD analysis project Ga0098038, IMG submission 75051) | Marine viral communities from the Subarctic Pacific Ocean - 5B_ETSP_OMZ_AT15132_CsCl metaG | ecosystem: Environmental > Aquatic > Marine > Oceanic | place: Pacific Ocean | collected 2015-01-08 | reverse complement strand
GGGTGCAAGGAAGCTTGTTTGTTTACTGCAGGGCGCGGGAAATTCTCAAATGTTCGCCAAGCTCGCATCAACAAAACTCTTCGTTGGTTTGACGATCGTCGCGCGTTTATTGCGGACATTTGCCGGGATATCGCAAAGCTAAAAGACTTTTGCAAAAAACACGGATTTAAACCTGCGGTCCGGTTGAATGGAACAAGCGACATTGATTGGGAAAATGTTATCCATCCCGATCATGGGTGTAGTATTATTGAATTGTTTAATGACGTTCAATTTTATGACTACACAAAGAACCCGCAAAGGGCAGTCAAAGCGGCAAAAGGTTTATTACCTTCAAACTACTCGTTGACCTTTTCACGCAGTGAATCAAATCACCGGCATTGCATGAAAGTATTAAGGGCCGGCGGAAATGTTGCCGTGGTTTACTCAAAAAATGTTTTCAATACGGCATTAAGTTTTCAAAGAAATAGCATTCTAGATAAAGAAATATTTAACGGTGATGAAACCGACCTACGGTTTTTGGATCCTAAAAACGTGATAGTAGCATTACGCGCCAAGGGTGATGCTAATAATGATCAATCTGGATTTGTAATTAATTAAGACAATGACAAATACAGAAATATTTCTAGTCGTTTTTATTCTTTTGCCCGTGATGGGTGTCTTTTTGGGTGCGTTTGCTTATGTGATGCATTCGGAAATTAAATTTATCAGGGGAAAGGAGGATAAATAATGATCCGCAAACTTGGCAAGTGTCAAAAGACTAAACAGGACGGGGCGCGGATTTGGTTGCAAAATAAAACACTTTCAAAGTGTGGATTTATTCCCGGCGCAAATTACGTCAAGTCTTGGAACATGGGAAAAACTCCCGTGCTCGAGCTTCATTTAGTTAATGAAAATGATTTAGTTGATGAATGGAACATTGTTAGCGGCAAAGGTGAAACTCCCGTAATTGATATAACCGGCTGGACCGTAAAACAATTTTTTGAAGGGTGCACCGGATACCGCGCAACCTTTGAAAAGGGATTGATTAAACTCGAGGGGGTCAAGAGTGAATAAGACAATTTTGTCACTCTGTGATTATTCGGGCAGGTGGTCCCAGCCATACCGGGAAAATGGTTACAATGTCATTCAAGTAGACATTAAACGGGGTGAAGATATTCGCTTATTTGAAAAGGTCGAGGGCGGGGTTCATGGTGTATTAATGGCACCACCTTGCACCGAATTTGCTGTGAGTGGTGCGCGGTGGTGGAAGGATAAAGACCCCGAATTACTTACAAATAATATTGCCCTTGTCGATGCATGTCTTCGCGCGGTTGTACTTTATAAGCCGGCGTTTTGGGTAATGGAGAACCCAAAGTCTAGACTTCAAAAGTGGTACGGGAAAAAGCGGTATAAGTTTGACCCATACGAGTTCGCTGGATGGTTGCCAGAATCAGAACAATTCAACGAACAATACACAAAAGAAACTTGGCTATGGGGTGAATTCAACGAGCCAGAAAAAAAAGAATTACCACCGGTGCAAGGGTCAAAAATGTGGAGTCAATACGGGGGCAAATCAGAAAGAACAAAAGAGATGAGAAGCCAAACCCCGTTGGGGTTTAGCTATGCATTTTATAATTCAAATAAATAAACATGAAACAACAAGTATTAATAAGATTAAAACCAACAAGGGAAAAAGCACCGGAAATAATTGCAAGGTTTTGGTTTAAAGAATTAAAAAAATTAACAACAAAAAAGAAAGATAATTAAATGAATAGGACAAAAAAATATTACATCTCGCCAACAAGCGGCGGGTCGTGGTCGGTTAGGTTTGGAACGGAAGAACAATACGACATTGTTGAAATATTCCGGGCTAAATCTCGCTCTAAAGTCGAGATGCAATTCTTATTAAACCATGTTAACAAACAACTGGAAAAATAATGAAATATATAGTTGAAAATTATATTGGTAACGATTGGGAAATTGCTTTTTTTCTGGAAGATGAAAAAGGGCGAAACCCTTTAACATTTGAAACAATAGAGGACGCACAAAAAGAAATAAACGAATGCGTTGAATCATGTAGAGATGCTGTGAAGCAAGGTTATATGATGGGACCAATAGACGGAAAAGAAACTTACAGAGTAAAGGAATATTATAATGCCACATGATAAAAGAATGACAAAAATTGCTGGAGCATTTGCGGACGCTGTCACAGTAATATTTTTTATTATATTGCTACTATGGGGTGAATGGTTAGTCCCTTCAATTGTGGGGGTGTTTCAATGAAGACACCAAAAGGAATTGTAGAGCACCGGGGCAAATTACGTTGCCAAATTAATTTTCCCACGGGGCGAACTTGGCGAACTTTGCCGACTTTAGATTTTGCTGAAGCAATTCTATTGAAAGCTCGAGCGCAAGAACAAGCTCAATTAGGTATCGATTTCCTCAAGGAGATCGATGATAGTAAGATTAATGATAGTATCGACCATCGACCCGTTCATCGACCAAATGATGCCGGCGGGTTTGTTTCTCCAGCTAAATCAACTAATATAAGACTGGGCGAATGTTTTGATAAATACCTTACAGCAGGTGCCCCAGATAAATATGATCAACCTGCCAGGATTGATAAGTTAAAGAAAATTAAACGGCAGATAATTAACCTACGGCAGATTTTCGACCAAATATTATTTAATGATTTGCAGGTGGTACATTGTAAGCAATACAAGCGGCATCGAGTGGCTCAAATCACTGCGGGTCCAAGGGGTAAAAAGGGCGGCACCAGAACTGTCGAGACTGAACTGACTCAGTTAAGTGTGGTGCTTACATGGTCTGCACAGGAAGGGTTAATCCCTTGGAACCCTCTTTATAAACAGAAACCTAAATTTAGGCGTGAATCTGAGATCCAGCACTGCACTGAGTTTATGCCGCGAACTGCGGAGATATTGCACAAATTAGTAAGACTAGCATTTTCTAGTACTAAGAGTGAGATGTTAGGTTGGCAAATGTTGATTGAAGCATTAACTGGGTGCCGCACTCATGAGATAACTAAATTGCCGCGACACGCTGAAGAAGGGCATCCTGGATACTTCGACGAAAAACGTCTGTATGTGAAGCGCGGCAAGTTCGGCAGGTTCAATTTTATTATTATGACTCCATATTTGCACCGTGTGCTCACTTTGTGCCGAGAGTGGGGTCAACAGAGGTTTCCTCAATCAAAATACCTCCTGCCCGGTCGTGATGGCATTAGTGTCGTTTCTAACACTAGTTTGGCACACTGGTTGAAACGCCGGCATGAGAAGTATGGTGAAAATAAATACACCTCACACGGCATGCGAGCATTCTTTGTCCGGGCAACTCGGTCCCAAGGTTTAGACATTGATAACGCGCAGTCTCTTGATGAAGAGATTGCAAAAAGATTGGGTCATGCTCCGGGCACTGGTGCCGCACTGGTGCAGCGGACTTATGGTGAACCCGAGCCAGGATGGTGCGGCGGCAAGGAATTAGACTTTATCCCGAAGCAGGATCGACCCGCTTGGGAAATCATGGAAAAGAGAATACAAAAGAAAGGTAAAAGTTGTGACTAAATTAATAACTACAATGGCAGTCCTAATTGGACTGATGGCAATATCGACCGGCAAGACTGTAAACATGTCTTGGTATGGTCCTAAGTATGACGGTCGTCCGACATCGTCCGGGCAGATCTTCGACCACCGCAAGCTAACCTGTGCGAGTTGGGATTATCCGCTGGGAACCAAACTCAGACTCACCCACGGTCCTAAAAGCATTGTGGTGATAGTTAACGATAGAGGTCCGGCAAAGCATTTGCTGCGGACTCGACAACTGGACGCAAGTCTGGGAGCGTATCGGCTATTAGCAGACCCTGCTTCTGGAATCCTTAAAAATGTGAAAGTCGAGGTGATTAAATGAAAAAACCAAAACTATTAATGTTTAAAGATTTTAATGTCGTTCAATTAGAGTTAACTGATGACGAGTTCGACATAATAGAGTCTATAAAATATCCATCTGATGAAACAAAAGGTCTTGTACCGGCATTTGAAGAGACTTTATTTTCAATTAATGGGTCAATCGAACCTATCGAGATGGGGTCTAAGGAAGGTGTAAATATATGGACAAGAGAAGGTGATATAATTACTGATCCATTTGTGGCGGCATTGACGCACCATCAAATGCTTAATTCTTTTCAACTTATTGAAAGAGAAAAAGATTGGCTTGAGTCAGTTAGTATTTTGTTGATCCCAGAACCATTAGTAGACCTACTAACAATTAAGGTTAATGAAGCTAGAGAAGACTTTGAGGATTTAGATGGCAGAATATTTGATAATCTTGGTGATAAATTAAGTGACCTAATTGAACTTGGGTCGCAGGATTATGACCAAATAGTAAGTTCAAACGGAATAGTAAGTGTTGTTTAAATCACTACCGTGCACTACAGATGCACTACCGTGCACTACGGAGAGGTGAAAAGTGGTACCCCGACTAGGATTTGAACCTAGAACCAATTGATTAAGAGATACTTGTATGATTCAGGAATAATGTATTACAAGGGTTTTAGAGCAAAAAGCCCATAAAAACCAAGGTGAGTGCACTATAAATGCACTCATTTTTTTTTGCGTAATTGGAGTGCTAAGTCAGCATTAAAGCTTTGAACACCTATCGCCGCGCACTCTCTTTCTGACTTTGTTGATCTTGGGTTGAGTAAAACTTTTTGAGCGTAATCAGACCAATATTTGCGCTTTGCTTCGCGCTCCATCCAATAGGTCATCGACCGTGCCGAATGAATAATTTGCTTTTAGCTTTTGCTCTCTCTTGTCGCACAATTTCATCGACCACTAGCTTTGTGTTTTCTTTTGGTAGTCGGTTGAATAGTTGCCGATTATCGTAAACTTCTGTTTTGATCCTTTTTCGGATAGCTTCCCCGGAGATTTTGATATAATCATAAAACTCATCTGGTTTCATGTCTCGACCGAAAAGGTTAACAGTTGAGTTCCTACTTGGGAAACTTGGGTAAGCATTCTTTTCGACCAGATATCTCAACTCTTCTGATGCTTGAGGGGTGCTCCAATACCGGCTACTGACATGCATTTTAACTGGTTCCCCTAATACGTTTAAAGTGGGTTTATTCAAACGCCTTACAAAAGGTATTTGAGAGTACAGCATGGTTTCAATATCAAGCCCATCATAGCGACTAGGATCTTGTAACCTGTCCATGTCTCGTAGCAATCCACCGAAAGGAACTGCCGCACCAGTTGCAGTCCTAGAAAATTGTTGAAACACAACTTCTTTAGCACGTTTACCGCTCATGTTTTGATTGATGATAGAGGATGTTGCTACCATACCTTTCAGAAATGAGTTTTCAGTAATCACTCCAGCAGAGTAAGTCATGGCTAAAGCCAATCTTTCCGTCAAACTGCTGTCTTGCATACCGTTGAACCTGTGACCATCCAGGAACGAGCCAACCACCGCAAACGGAATTGCCATTACAGTGTCCTTGTACGGAATGTAAGTGTCATTAATTTTTATGGAATAAGGTACCGCACCAGTTGCTTTCCATGTCTTGCTTTTGCCGTAATCCCTCGGCCCGGACCCGTGAATCATAAACCAAGGGTCTTCATCGTCTTTGAGTGACCAAGCTAAAGCACCCACAGATGCCATTGCCATAGTGCCGAAAGTTGATTTTCCAAATTGATCCCCTAATTGGTCTTGTCTCACACTTTCGTTTTCTGAGAGAGGTTGACCATAAAGTTGACCTTTACGTTTTGCTTGTATCCATCGACCGTAACCCACTGGGGGGAAATAATTGAGGGATTCATTAGTTACGTTGCTTACAATGTTGACGAATGGGGCAACCATTCGGAAAATTGGAAACTCCGCATTCATTTTATTGACTAGATCAGCAATAAATCCCAAAGCACCATATGGTTTATTTGAGTAGATAACTCTTAACGCATATTGTTTAGCTTCTTCAGGTTCAGTTCGACCTTGTTCCATCAGTTCGGCAATTCTGCGCCGGCGATCTAGTCCTGTAAGTTTTTCTTTATCTGCTTGTCGAGTAGCTTTCTCTCTCTCAGCTTTGGTGTTATTAAGCATCTCATCGGTCCTTTGACCTAGTGCTTTACCCGAAAGCTTTTCTTTCTTAGCAAGATTACGAGCCATGATTGCATGCTTCATCTCTTCAGCAGTCTTAAAAAACAACATGTCTCCCGCACTTAAAGCCCGACCAACAAACTTCAAATAACTTAGGGGGTTAAATTTACCACCTCTAAATTCATCAATTAATTCTAGGTTCCTGGATTGTTCAAACTTCTCTAATCTTGTACCGGTAATAATTCCAGTTTCTAAAACTGCCCTGCCCTCAGACAAACCTTTACGCATCCCTCGGGCTATTCCTTTCATCATTGCTCCGAAATCTCCGGGCCGGCGCATGAAATTAATGATAGTATGTGCTGCCAAGTTTATGGTCGAACCAAGCAAATTGATTGTTTGGGTGCTTAAACCAGAAAGAACATTGGCAAACCAAAAATCCCAAAAAAGATCACCAATGCCAAAATTCTTTTCGCCGGCAATCATGTCCATCATTTTGATTGCTTCACGTTGCTTCTGAAATCCTTCTGGCATCGACTCAATAATTTCAGCTTGTTTTTTAATTCTTCTTTTTAAATCTTCTGTTAATACAGGAAGATCTAATCGTTTTGAAAGTTCTTCATCAAATTGAGAATCAGAAAACATTCCTAAATTCGACCACTCGATAATCTTTTCGTATTTTCGTTTAATTGGAGTCGGGATTAACGTCCCATCTGTTCTGTTTAACTTTTTGAGAGCAGCACGTTTTCTTTTTGTAGAGAGTTCTTGGTACCTCTTGTTAAGCATGTCTGCTAGGATCTCAGCATTCTTACCTTCTAAACCGGTTCGAGCTATTATGTCATCAATTACATTAGAGCGGACTTCGCTTTGCCCTGCTTTGTTTTCTTTAATTACTTTGTCAAGATTTTGACCAAGCCGCACTAATGATGCGCGAATAGCCCGGTCAATTGTTGACGCACTGAATGGCATTGGAGATCCTTCATTAAAGATTTGATCAAGTTCAGCAATTTGTTCTGGGCTTAGATTTTCTTGATCTCTTAATTCTTGTTGAGTTTCGAGCCAAACCTGTTCGTATTTGTCTAAATTTAAAATACCTTCAGCAAGTATCTGTTCATCAGTCAACTTGTCCATCGACGACTTACGGTTGGGTCTTAAAGACTCCAAGTGTTTGCGTAGATTGTTAGCTAAACGGTTGGCAAAGCTTTGCAATGCAGGTGTAGTAGTTTTTTTGGAAGATGGATTTATTGCTCTTGCTAAAGAAGCAATAGTTTCATTTTTATAACGCTTCCAAAGCGGCATCTTGTTTAACACTTTTGCAATGCGCTTTTTAATTTCAGCGGAAACTTTAGAGTGTTTTCGTTTATACTTTGACTCCACCCTTCTAGCTTCCCTTTTTGCAGTCGCAGGATCCATACCTGAACTTTCAAACTTTTGAGCTAAAGTGGTACCGTCTGGGTTAGAGAAATGTTGCCGCACGATTTCTGCCGTTTCTGGTTTCTCTTCGGCGGCAACTAGTTCCCCCACTTGCTTCCTTGTTGCATTCCTTACCCTTGGATCATTTCCAACAAGCTTATCTTTTGTTTCATTAATAATCTCGTTAACTACCTGCTCCTCGGTATCCCTTAAAGTATCTCTTACACGTTTAAATGCTTCTTTAGCATCTGTTATTTTTTTACCGGCAATTTTTTCAAAAGCTCGTTTTGCATAACGCAACATGCCACCGACACTGAGTTTACTAAAATGATTAAACGCTTGGAGGTATTGACCGGCATTTGTAGCTGATTCGTTTATAGATTCAATTAGTGAAATTTGCTCATTAACCCTTTGGTCTGCCCTAGTAGTATCACCTTCGGCATTTGCAGCTTTTTCGTCATCGCGCAAAGATTGAAGAACTTCAGCTTGATAAATTGTTTTTTGCGCTGGAGACATTGAGTCGTTTTTATCCACAGCACGATTGACTGCACCGGATAATCCTTTTTCCTGGATGTCTCTTTGAGCGTATTCAGCGTCAGATTCGTTGTTTCTTTTTTCGTATCCAACATTATTAACACCTCCAAGCGTTTCATCAGAGAGGTCTGCGTTTGCAAATTTAATAGCACGATTGCGGACATTGTTATCACCTAATGCGGCATTGACTTCTGGTGGTAGCTCGTCAATTGGTGCAGGAGTTTCATTGTCCGCATCATCCCATGCAGTTCTAACAGCATCATTTATTTCAACCTCATTTTCTGCTGCCCACTGCTCTAAAGTCTTACCTTGTTTTTTTGCTAATCGAGCATACTTGTGGAGCGCATTGTACACATCTTGATTTGCAGGTATACTGTCCGGGTCCGGTTGATCTGCTGCTCGTTCTGTCGCGTCTTGAACTTGTTCTTTTGCAGCTTGCTCCTGTTGCTCGGGAGCGGCATCTGGTACTACCGTAGAGGAATCTTTTTCTTTGGGTTGTGGTTGTGCTGGTGCGGGATCCTTCTGTTTTGTTTCCTCTTGTTTAACCTCTTTGGTTTTTTCAGTTGGTGCTGGCGCAGGTTCAGAAGTCTCTTTAGCTTCAGCTTCAGCTTGATTTACTTCTTCAGCTTTCTGTTGGGGATCTGGTTTAGGTTTGTCTGCTTGATCTAGCATCTCATCTAAAGATGTATCAGCATCAACTTCCGTTTCCTCTTTCAACGGAATTTCATATGAAAATTTTTCCGGGTCTTTAGGATTAGGTACCTTAGTGTCTTTTGCTGGGGCTTTAGTGCCCTTCATTTGATCCTCAATAAAACCTTGCGCTATTTGAGGTATGCTTGTTGGACCTTCCCCAAAAAATTCACCAACTACTCCCGGTGCACTAATCTCTTCTCCTAATACAACAGACTTTGTTGCTTCACCACTTGCACCTCCCGCACCTTGTACTCCAAATTCCTTTATAGTTGCTGCCCCTTTGCTAGTACCTGCTTTCTTAGCACTGGACAAGAATCGACCACCCAATCGACCGGTAAACATATCAAACAATGCAACAGGTATGCCCCCTTTAATACCTTCAGATCGCAAATCACCAATTACTTCTGGGTCAGTAAATGCAGCTTCTAATGCTGCAGGGTTAGTAACATCAACCCCCTTTTTCTCAAGACCAGCAAGAATGATACTGCTATATTCTAATGATAGTGCAGATATGCCAAACGTCTCAGTCATGCCGCCGCTTGCGCCAATTGCAGCACCGGCTGGAACTGTTAATTTAGAAAAAGGTCCACCTAACAAACCTAACCCTGCTCCCATAGTAGCACCCGCACCGGCTCGAGCAGGTGCTTTTTCTGCTACAGTCGGTAAATAAGCACCCATTGATTCAGCAACTAACTCAACTAAAGTGCCGCCATAATCATGTTTAAATAAATTACCAATTGCTTCACCAAAACCTTCAGACCTGTAAAACTTCTCAAGTCCTTTACCCATTGGCAGATTTTTTTGAATAGCTGCAGCTTCAGATATGTCATAAAAATCAGATTTTTCAGGATCTTCAAAAGGATCCATTTCTGTTTGACGATAACCTTGATACCCTCTGTAGACAGCGTTTCCTATTCGCTCAAAAAAACCTAAACCTTCTGCTTCTTTTTTAGCTTTAGCCGCATCTTCTTTTTTTACATTTTCCCGAATTTGTTTTTCGTATGCTTCAGGATCAGATTGAGGGTCACCGGGAATTACAAACTCAGATTCATCAATAATCTTAGTAGCTTGTTCTTTAGACAGTTGCCCTTTTCGATACGCATCACGAACTTCGTTTGCGTCTTTATATGTAGATGCTTCGGGCATTACTTATCAAGCCAATCTGCAGTGCTAGATTTTGATTTTGTTTGTTCAGCTATAGCGGCTTCAACAGGTATAACTCTCCCTATAGGTTTTCCGTAACCAAATAATTTTTTAGGAGCAGACTCTGCATCAATAAATGTCCCGTCTTCAGTTTGAACTACGCTTTTAATTCCAGCATCTTTCATAGCATTCAATGATATGACATTCATTTCAGATATCTTTTTGTCTGCTGTAACCGCACCTGCCAATGCACCTTCTTGAGTAGGTAGTTTTATTTGACCATTTTTAGTATTAAGAACACCGTCAACTTCTCCGACTTTCACAGGAATTAAATCTTTTTCATTATAAGTTTTTTCAGATTTTGGCACCGGCATTAAAGACTTCCCAAGACTGTAAGCAACAGGTGAACCCTGTTCGTCTCGATGAATCTTGAATTGTTCTCCCATTAATTTTTCCGCACGATCAGTGCCGATTCTTTGAGTGTAATCTGCGATTAATTGATTACGCATTTGATCTTGTTCGGTAAATGATAGTGGAACCTGTTGACCTGCCATTGCAGCTTCAGATGGTTGATACTCAGGGGAAGGTCTATCCATAGGTAAACCCGGAGGAAGATCTGGAGCAGACACCGTTTCAGGAATGGGTGGTTGCAATGTTATAAAACCATCCTTATCAGCTACTGCTGGTGGAAAGTTTTGACCAGTTCTAGGATCTTGAACTATAGGTTGATAATCACCAGATTGCGGCACAAAAACTAATCCGTCTTCCAGCACAGGATTTGGTACTTGTTTAGTAGGAAGCATTGTCTGGCTAGGGTCAGGAATAGATCCTGGATCTAGCGGCATAGGACCAGAGACTTCAGAAATTTGCTCCATAGCAGTATCTAAAAAGTCAGGTAACCCGGGAGTGCCGCTTGCCACAGATGCCGCTGACTTCCTTCCAACCTCTTTAGTTTCTCCTGAAACTTCGTTTAATTTTTTTAACAACTCAGCATAAGCATCTTCTTCTGCTTTTTCTTTTTTGTTTTGAAAAAACTTTTCTAAACCTTTAGCCAAAGCATCCATTCCTTTACTGACACCTGCTGCCATGCCGGTGTTAGTAGCTTGACCTACACCATAAGGAACACCTCCCCCAGTTTGACCTCTAAAATAATTTAAGTTTGCCATATTACTCCCCTCTATCCCTTCCTAACCAACCACCTCCAAGTGTACCAAGACCTCCCATTACCGCACCAAACATATTAGATTTGTTTCTAGCAGTTGCTTGTCTCGCACCCATTTGCATCTGTGCATTTTGTCCGTATAATCCTCCAGCATATCCGCTTTCTGGATTAAACATTTGACCCGGAACCATTGATTTTCCTTGGCCAAATATTTGACCTGCCATCATTGGGTTAACTCCTGAAGAACGTCCCAGGATACTCATAAATGGATCACCTTTAACAGATTGATTAAGTCCAGCAACTTGACCTGCATATTGCCGTCTGCTTGATTTCATTTTTTCCGCACCTTCAGCTTGAGCTAATGCTTCAGCAACAGCATCACCGACCCCAGTTCCTAATCCTCTAGCTGTTTGCCCGGATCTCATACCTTGTTGAATAGTTCTTTTTTGCGAATCACTAAGCGCACCTCCAAGTGCAAGTTCTTCCATTGCTTGTCGATTCATCTCATCGACCAATGCGAATTGTTGAGGATCTGCTCGGCGCATTGCTTCAGCAGACCTAGAACCTAATTGTTCTACCGCAGTTATATCCGCTTCACGCTGGGACCGGAGTGCTTGCGCGTCCATCCGGCTTAATGCTGGGTTTATATCTTTCTCATATAAATCGAGCATACCTCGAGTTTTTTCAGTCGTTTTAAATTCGTCTATACTACCAAGCTCGCTTTGTAATCTAGCTAACTCTTGAGGATCTGCATTACTTCTTTTGCGGTATAAATCTATTTGAGCTTTCTTCGCTAAGTATTCTGGATTCTTTACCTGTTGACCCCCTGCTTGGCCAAGTAACATGTCTCTTGCCATCTTATAATCCATCTGCCCATACAGAGGTGCAGTGGATTCCCTGAACGCAAGCAAAGACGGTTGAAGTGCCATTTGGCTTAATAGCGTAGATTCCATCTCGCCATAATAATCTCTCTTAGGTGCTTTGACTTTAGTGCTTCCCATTGTAGTTTTCCTTATCTATTAAATTCCAAGATTTGTCGTAAAATTTAGACCACTCATAAATATTAGCTTTATCTTTATCTCTTCGATGCCATGCAATTTTTGGCAATGCAAAAGGTGCAATATTAAAAAATCTTACTATACCTTTTCCAGCAGCAAGATAAACAAACCAACAGTCCCAAGTTTCAACTTTGTATTTAAATTTATAATCTAATGCAAAATCTATATCTCTAGTGCATATGGGGCGACCCATTATAAATGCTTCTTGCCCACTATAGACCCAACCTTCATTAACATAAAAAGCAACATCCTCCTCAAAACTTCTTGGGGAGTTTTTATCGTATTGTGCTCTAGCTAGGTCTATTGGTTTCATCCTATTACAGTAACTAAATAATCCCTTGCAGGAGAATCGTCAGCATCTCTAGGTATCATAATTGCACAATGTGTAGTAGATAACTGTCTGCTGCTATTTACTGCTGCAATGATTATTCCGTTATTTACAATATCCATGCTTTCTAAACCTAAATCTGCTTGGAAATATGTTTGGTCGTTAATTAAATTTTGCCAACTTGTAGGTACAACAGTATCTGAATTTCCTGCTGGATCATACGGCATCAACACTGATGCGATAAAAGAACTGGTTCCTAAATTGTGATTTAAAACATATATATTATAACCGTTACTAGCATCACCAGTTTGCGCTGTAGTTGCTGTGGCACTGCCCCCTCCTACAGTTATAGTTGAAGTGTATTTCTGGGGGTAATCTACAGTTTCAATTGCAAAGTTATCGTTAGATGTTCTTTTAACTAAACCGAATGTAGTTGTATCAACTCCAAACAAAGCGTTATCCACATTTGCTGCAGTTACATTTGCGTCTGAGCCGGCTGGACCGGCTGGACCTTGTGGTCCGGTTGCCCCAGTTGCCCCAGTTGCCCCTGCCGGCCCTTGCGGTCCTGCGGTACCAGTTGAGTCTGTTCCAACTGATGACCCTACGGTTGCAACTCCTTCTGAGTCAATCGTAACATCACCTGACATAGAAACATATTTTTGAGTACCACTTGCATCAGTGATAATCATCTGCCCAGAACCACCTTTCTCAAACTTTCTTATCTCCACCCCAGCGGTAGAGTTCACATTAGTGTTTGTTATGGCACCGGGTTTAATGTTAGGACCGTCAATCATCTAGCAGCATAAACTTTTATTTTCCATTTATTCTCAGTTAAGTCAGCCCAGCCACTGCCGTCTCTTTTTACTGCAAGAGGTGCCCCTAAAATATGACAATAAACTTTAGTTGCGTCTGCTGCAACAAGTGCTCCTCTCGGCGAATCGGTTTGACTTAACAAGGTGCTAAAATCAATTTCATCACCTGAAACAAAAGTGCCGTCGTTACTTGTGCAAACTAAAACACCTCGAACTATGCTAGGTACACCACCTAAACTATGCACTTCTTCTAAAGTTTTATCGCTATCTAAAGTGCTAGAATTAGTTGCAATAACTGATAGAAACTCAGAAAAAGAAGGAGCACCTGAAGCACCTGCTTTTAATACATGACCTTGAGTCCCTTTAGTAACGTAAGCTGGATCTCCGCTTTCATCATAACTTATTAATTGACCTTCCCGATCAGCATGACCTGTTAATTTAGTTATGGGATCTATACCGTCATTTTTGATCTTCATGCCACTGCTAACCTCTAACCCCCCTCCAGTTGCCGCAGCATTTGCGTTTAACATGCTTGCTTCGATAGCAGTGTTAGCAATAGTAATTGCCCCAGTACTAGCGAGAGTGACATCACCTGAAATAGCTACAGAATTAAGATCGGTGCCATCACCTACCAAAATTTTCCCACTATCGTTGGCATCTACTACCGCACCTTTACCTGAAGAATTACCTATAATAATACTTCCCCTGCTGATACCTTCTAGTTTGGTTAAAAGTATACCTGCTGCACCAGCAATGTGATTATTGTCTATTGAGTTATTTGAAATAGCTAACGACCCCACACTGCCATCGATAGATATAGTAGGTTGCCCTAATTGATTTAAACTCTCTTTGGTGATTACATCTGAATCTCCAAAAACCTTACCCGGTGTTACTGTTGCCGTGACTGCCATTATGATCTAGTGTTTAAAGTTTTGCTTCCTCCGAATGTATCAAGATTTATGCTTGTTACTTCGATTCTTCCTTGTGTATTTGAAATATTTACTTTCGTGTATCTACCCCGTCTTGGGCTTGCACTAAAAGTCTCTTGAGTTTCTTGCATGCGATTAGGATCTATACCTGACTTAGGAGCGATACCTGCTGTTGTCAATTGAACTGAATAATCCATTCTGTATGGGGTCGAATGGTCATCGTTAGAATTGTTTGTTTGATAATCCGCAGCAAACGCAGGTCGATAATATTTAGTCCTACTTTTAGTCCTGTTATTTATTACAGTTTGAGTTTCCTCAACTCCTTCAGTTTGCGCTTTTACAGAAAAATTAGGGTTCCAGGATTTAAGATTAACCCTTCCTCTTCTAGTCATTCGAGTGTTGGGATCCGGTGATTGGTACCCTCTTGTTGTAACATCACAAGAAATTGGAGTAATTCCTAATTGAGAATCTGTGGTGCCATCAAATGTTTGATCCCCAGCAGTTTCTTCCTCAATTAAATTAATGTAACCATCCTTACTTGCAAAAAATAATCTTTCAGTATTGTTGTATTGTGCTTTGAAAAATTCTTTTACCGACATGTCTACTCCAGAATCATATCCAGACCATTGTTGGTTAAGAAAATCAAACACTAGTATTGCGTTATTTCCTTCACCAAAAGACAACTCAGTAAGTTCTGCTGTGATTTCAGTTGATGCTCCATTTGGGTTTATGTGAACTTGAGTAGAACCTGCAGTGAACTCGCCAAAACTTCCATCAGTCAATCTTGTGTGAGTGAAAGTATTAGGTGAATTGTCTGCTATTGATGCTTCGTTTTTACCTAGTTTAAAATAATAAGTGTTACCAACAGTAAGACCTGAAAATAATAAAGGTTGCGGAGTCCCACTGCTAGTTGTGTAATTTTCAGTAGTTATTAAATTTGTACTTTTAAGTGTTTTTAAATCTTTAAATGGTACCGCACAATAGAGTTTATTGTCATGGTATGCCATGCGGACTTGATCTTGTTTTCTAAAATCAATTCGATCTATTAAAGATTGAATAGGTTCAGATAAAGGAACACTAACTCCTTGATAAGAACTAAGCTCATTTTGCTGTATGCTCATAATCCCTTTTTTACCAGCAAAGAAAAATACATCGGTACCGGAAACTGCAAATGCTCTTGGAGCGGCAAGCCCTACATTAGGAATTAAAGTATCAATGCGAACATCTGACAAATCATCATAAAAACTTGTAACAATATCGATAGATCTATTTTTAAACAAAACTATCTGATTACCAGTTGCCCTAGTAATATCTACAATCTCCTCGTCGCTTCCCTTGTTAGCTCGAAATATTTGAGTTGAATAGGTATGAACTTCATCCAGGATATCAGATGCGTAAATGTAATCTACTTTAGCGTCTGATGAAAAATTAGTTGTATTGTATGCTGATGCAACAACTAGTCTGTTTTGAACATAAGTCGCTGATGAACTGTTTGGCATTATGTTGCTGACTTGAGTCCAGTAATCCAAATCAGTAGGTGCGGTACCCGTAACAGAAGCATCTAGTGTAGAATTAGCAGCACCTAATGTTGGAGTACCTGTTGCTGCTACCTCACCACCTCCTGCGCTAAATGTAATTGACGGGTTAGCAAACATACCTGACCCGGTATTAGTCATGCTCACTCTTAATACTTCCCAAGCTAAAGTAAAAGTGGCACTTGTTCCTGCGCCACCTGACACTGAAACTGCGTTACTTGGAAGAGCGGTGTAATTACCTGAAGATTGGATTTCAGCAGATTGTATTGCTCCGCTTCCATTAACAGAAACAACTTTAATAGTAGCAGTAGAAGCTGCAGTTCCTCCTGAAACACTTAATATATCGTCTGCGGCATAACCAGAACCGGCGGCAGTGATTGTTACAGTCTTAATATTCATAGCTACGCTAACAACTGTTCCTGCCGCTGGATTAATTGTTACTGTTGGCACAGAGGTGTATGTGCCATTAGCTGTTATGGTTATTGATGATAGTGGTTTAGGGTGATTTCTTTTGTAAAAATTTGTTGATAAACTTGCTTTTACAGTTCCGGCCGCACTGGTGGATGTTAACCCGCTTAAAGCTTCAAACGTAAAAGTAGTATCTCCTGTAACTGTTATTAAATGATTTCCGTTATACCCTATTTCCCTAAAAGTCATCGACCCAGTTGTTGCCGCAGTAGAAGATGCGGAATCAGTGTCAGGGTTATAAGGTAACTGATAAGTAAATGTTGTACTGCTAGTAACTGTTATTTCAAATTCGCCATTAAATTTTGAAAAAATATAGGTACCACCGCAAGACGTAACACCTGCAATTGTAACGTGATCACCTGTGGTTAGATTGTGAGCAGAACTTGTTGTTGCTGTCGCTAATTGATTTGCTCTTGTTAAAGAAGAAATTACTGCAGTTGCCGGGGCATTTGCTCCAGATATAGTAACAACTTGGTTGTCTTTATAACCATGATTTGTAGTAGTTGTTACAGTACAGGTTTTTTCTCCGCTTGAGTTTGTTATGCTTGAAACACTAAAAAAAGGACCATAAGAAACTTCATTACCACTTGTGTAAGCAGAAGCTGCATCGTATGGGTCAATCATGTTAGCAAACCCATCATTGATGTTCGTTAAAACTAAAGGTTTAAAATCTCGTCCTCTAAATAAAATTACTTTGTCAAAAGCTTGCACGAACTGACAATCCTGCAAAACTTTATCTCCTAGTGGTAAAGCAAGTTTAACAGGAGAATTATCTTGTCTTGTTTGATAGATGTCTCCATCTGCCGCAATCAATACAAAATTATTGGAATCTGGATCCTTAAAGTTACCAACCCCGTACACAGTGCCCCAATTCCTAACTTCATCATAAAGTTCAGGTTTAGTAGCGTTTAACCAAGTAGGTTTAATTACACCTTTTCGAGTTTGAGCAACTCCGCTACGGAACCTTATATTGTTAGCATGCGACACTATGCCAGGATTTAAACTTCCCGGATCTACCCGAGTATTAACTCCTACAAAACCTATATCACCTGCTATTTCTGGTTCCATTATTTACGTTCTAATTGATATTCTAAATCTACTATTACTTTTAAACATTCCCTTACAAAGGTTTCAGATTCCACACTTGCATTGACTGCATCCGCAAACCCCGCAGGATTTGCTTCCGTGAT
>Ga0098038_1000501_pt1 | contig 17477 bp, 12 predicted proteins | sample 5B_taG_FD_75051 | JGI IMG/M metagenome (GOLD analysis project Ga0098038, IMG submission 75051) | Marine viral communities from the Subarctic Pacific Ocean - 5B_ETSP_OMZ_AT15132_CsCl metaG | ecosystem: Environmental > Aquatic > Marine > Oceanic | place: Pacific Ocean | collected 2015-01-08 | reverse complement strand
TTTAGGTATTCTTCCTTCAACTGATTGGACACAATTATTAGATAGTAATTTAACAGATGAATCTGTTGCAGAATTTGCCGCTTATAGAAAAATTTTAAAAGATTTAGGTAAAGATTGGTTAGATGGAGCTAATAATCCTACTAATCCTGAAGATCAAGTTTGGGATGAAGATTATGATGTTCATGCTAACTTACCTACAGAACCAACCCCTGTATATAAACCAGAAGAATAGGAGTAAAACCAAATACTCGTATTTTCTTAAAGAATAGGATAATATAAAAAAATGTTTGGTTTTAGTTCATTTGCACAAGATAGTTTTTCTTCATCAGGAGATGTAAGTATTTCTGTTGTTGTTGTTCCATCAACAGTTACAGCTACAGGACAGATTGGAAACGCTTCAGCAGGGCAGTTTGTTACTGTCTTACCTACAGGTGTACAAGCACAAGCACAAGCAGGAAATCTTGGATTATTTGCTAATGGCGTATCTGCAACAGTTACAATAGGTCCTTATTCTATTGCTACAGAAGGTAATGTAGTTAATATAATAGAAACACCTGTAACAGGAACAAGTCAGTTAGGAAATATTACTCTTAGTTTAGATTGCGTTCTTACTATGACAGGTGTTCAAGCTAACGCTTCGTTAAATTCTGTAGACTTTAAAATAGATACTACTGCTAAACCAAGAGAAAGCGAAGACTTTACTATAACAGTACAAAATACTGGCAGTGGTAATAAATATTTTGTTAATGGTACTCAACAACAAATGCCTACTGCGTTGCATAAAGGCTTTACTTATAAGTTCGATCAGTCGGATTCAAGTAATGCAGGTCATCCATTAAGATTTAGCACTACACAAGATGGCTCAAACTATACTGATGGAGTTACAGTAGTAGGAACACCAGGTCAGTCAGGAGCTTATACACAGATTGTTGTAGCTGATGATGCACCTAGCACTTTATATGTAAAATGTAATATTCACAGTGGAATGGGCTTTGCTGTTACTGTAGGTGAAAATGTAGAAATAAAAGGAAACGCTACTTTAGGAACAGGCACTACTATAAGTGCAGGCGTTACATCATTCCCAACAGGAGTTTCAGCATCAACAGCAATAGGTACTGTAGGTATATCATTAAGTGCAGATGTTGATGTTATAGGAGTTTCTGCTTCAGTATCTACATCAAATGTGTTAGTTTGGAGTGAAATTGATACAAATCAAGACCCAAATTGGGTAGAAATAGCAGCATAGGATAAATAAATGGCCACATTTAGTAATTTAGGAATAAAATTAATCACTCAAGGTGATGAGGCAGGTACATGGGGTACAACTACAAACACTAATTTAGATATTGTTGATGAAACATTTCAATATAATTCAAAAAACTTTACATCTGATGCAAACTTAACAATAACAGTAGCTAATGGATCAACAGGTTCTACAGGCTCTCCTAGTGGTCGTGAACAAATATTAGAATTTACTGATACAGGAACTGTTTTAACAGCAACAAGAAGCGTTATAATTCAACCATCTACATTAAAAAAAATGTGGTTAATAAAAAACTCAACAGCTCAAAGTCTTGTGATAAAAATGTCTAATAGTGATTCAGGTATTACTATAGCATCAGGTAAAGACGCACTTTTATATTCAACAGGTGCAGGAGCTATGAAACAATCCGAATCAGCTTCGCCAGGAGTTACGCAAGTAACAGGAACTGCTAATCAAATAGTAACAAGTTCTACAACAGGAAATGTTGGTTTAAGTTTAGATAATTCTATTATGAGAAAAATAGCATCAGGAAATGCTACAACAGGTACTGTTACTAATAATTTTTTTAACTCAACTAATTATAATAGATATAAATTTACAGGTTCTTTGCAAATGACCATAAATAATGCAGGAAATTTAAACATTAAACCAATAACAACTGCTAACGCTACAGGAGTAGGAAATTTTTTAGGATCAGGAATGAGCACTGATTTAGGAAGTAATAGTTTACCTACTGCACAACTTACAAATGGAGTAACAGATTCATGGACAATACCTTTAAGTGGTGTTGGATCAGCTAATCAACAAGATGTTTGGTGGGAAATTTATATGCAAAGAGACCCAACATATCAATCATCAAATGGATACCCCTACTATGGTTATGGTAAAGTTTATTCAAGATCAGGATTAAATAACGATCAATCAGAAGTTGCAGATATTTCAATGGGAGCTACCAATAATGGTTCTTGGAATACATTTGGTGGTTTAAGATTTACAACACCTGCTAATGTTATATCAGGTCATTATTTAATAGAAGCTAGTAATTAATAGGAGTTAATACATGGCAAAAACAACTGTTGCAGATGTAGATAAAAAAGTTGCGGTAATAGAACAACAGTTAGTAGATCATGTTAGGTCTTGTGAGCAATTAGCAGTAGAAACTTTAGCTAGAGTAAAAAGATTAGAATATTTTATAATAGCAACTTTATTTTCTGTTCTTAGTGGAACAGTTTTGGTAGTAGTTCAGCTTATTTCAAGAACAATAAATTAGGAGAAATTATGTTAAATAATATTATAGAAAAAATTAAATCAAATTTAAAAACATTAAATGAATGGACAAAAGAACCTCAAATAGCTCTAGGTATTTCATGGATATTATTAGCTGTAGGATACTTTTTTTCTTCAGTTATATTATTTATTCTAGCTTTAGGTTTAGCTGGATATGGTGTTTATTTAGTTACAAGACCAGAATCGGAGTAAATTATGATAAGTTTACTTGGAAGTTTGGTAGGCTTCAGCACTTCTTTTCTCCCATCTATTCTCGGATTTTTTGAAAAAAAAGCCAAATTTAAGCAAGAGTTGCTTATGCTCGAGGCTAAGGCAAAATATGCCGAACAAATGTCTAAGTATAAAATACAAGAGCTAGACGCAGAAGCTGACATAGCCGAAGCAAAAGCTATCTATGCTCATGCTGAACAACTTTCTAAAAATAATTCATCTAAATTTATAGGTGCTTTACAGGCATCAGTACGCCCAGTTATTACTTATTTATTGTTCTCTGTTTTTGCTTTTGTTAAAGTTACACAAGTTTATATATCAGTACAACAAGGTGAAGACCCATTAGAGGGTGTAGTAGCTGCATGGGATATTGAAACGCAAAGCATGTTTTCTGCAATAATTGCATTCTGGTTTGGGAATCGTATGATGAATCAATCGAAAAAATAAAATGGCTTATACAGATATTACACCACCACCCGGATTAAATAAAATAGGTTCTCGCTATACAGCAAGAAATCAATGGTTTAATGCTAATCTTGTAAGGTTTTTTAATGGTGTTCCTGAAAAATTAGGAGGTTGGACTTCATGGGTAAGTCTTCCAACAACTTCATCATCTCCTTCGGTAAACCCTTCTTCAACTAACAATATTAGGTCTATATTTCTTTATAGAGCTAATAATAATACAAGATACACAGGTGTAGGAACTAGATCAAATTACAATATAATAGAGGGAACTTTACCTTCAGATATAACTCCTGTAACAGCACTTGTTTTAGGAAACAATCCTGTCGCATGCGTATCAGGAAATTCTTTTATAACATTTACTTGTACTGATCCACATGGATTACAATCAGGAGATTTAGTAAGAATATCAGGTTTAACAGGAACTATAGGAGGTATAGATTTAACAACATACAATGCTGTTGCTTCTGACACATATGATGTTAGAGAAGTTCAATCTGTTCCTAATACTACAACATTTACATTATCAAGTTCTACAGCTAGTGCTACTGCAAGTGGTGGTGGAGCTAGTGTAGTTGTAAGTGCATATTTGTCTGTTGGTTCAAATAGTTTTTTACAAGGCACTGGTTGGGGAGCAAGTGATTGGGGTGGTTTAATTAATAATACAGCCTGGGGTAGTACATCTTCTTTAGATTATAAAAATCAATTAAGACTCTGGTCAGAAGATAATTTTGGTGATGATCTTCTTATAAATCCTAGAGGTGGTCCTATATATTATTGGAAAAAATCAGATGGTACAGGTGAAAGAGCTAAATTGATTTCTACACAATCACAAACTTTATTTCCAATTAGTCAAACAGAAATTGGTTCAACAACATTAAATGGTGCATTAACTAGAGTTGCTACAACAATTAATGTTGCTTCAACAGATGGATTTTATAAACAAAATGGATATATAATAGTAGGAGATGAGGTTATTTCTTATGTCAATACAACTGCAACATCTTTTACAGGATGTATAAGAAGTAAAAATAATACTATTTCAAAAGCACATTCTACAGGTGCTTCTGTTCAACAGTACCAGTCAAATGTTCCTTTCTTTTCTTTACAAGTTTTAACAAGTGACCAAGACGGACATTGCATATCTTTTGGTTGTAATCCTTATTATCAAGATGATATTAATCCTATGCATATAAGATGGTCAGATTCAGAAAACGCAATGGACTGGACACCTCGTGCTACAAACTCAGCAGGTGGTGTTGATTTAAGTAGTGGATCAGAAATAGTCGGTGCTTTATCAGGAAGGTCAGAAATACTTATATGGACAGACAAAGCAATGTATTCAATGAAATTTATTGGAGGAGATTTAGTTTTTCAATTTGATGAAATACAAGATGGAATAACAATGATTTCTCCTAGAGCAGCATCTAATGCTGGAGCTAGTACATATTTTATGGGAGAAAGAGGATTTTATAAATATTCAGGTGCTGTAGAGCCATTACAATGTCCTGTAGAAAATTATATTTTTGATGATTTAGATGTTAGTGAACAACAAAAAGTATTCTCTGTTGCTAATCCTAGATATAATGAAGTTTGGTGGTTTTATCCAAGCAACGAAATGAATACTTTATATGCAGGTAGTGGAACAGCAAATTCAGACCTTGTTTCTTCAGCAAATTCTAGCGATCCAACAAGATGTGTAATTTACAATTATGTAGAAAACACATGGACTCTTAATAATATGTGGCGTTCAGCAGGTGCTACGGCATACGAAGAAGATTATATGTTGTTAGGTCAACAATTTAACAGCATTAATAGTTTCTTAGTAAGGCAAGATGACGGAGACAGAGCTAATAGTTTATCTGCTGATGCTACTGGAAATGATTTTAGTTCATTCATTGAAAGTGGTTCTATTCCTATAGCAGATGGTGACCAATTTATAGCTATAAAATCTTTAATACATGATATGGAAATAGGAGGAAAAAATGAATCAGATGTTACTGCAAAATTATCTGTAAGTAATTTTCCATCCGAATCACCGACATCATCTTCTACAAATACTGTAACAAATACAACAACAAAAACAGATGTTCGTGCAAGAGGTAGGTCAGCAGTTCTTCGTTATGAACATAAAAATCAAGATTCATTTTTTAAGCTATATGGTATTAGAGCAGATATTTATCCAGATGGGAGAAGGTAATGGCAAGACAACCACTAAGACCAGCACAACAAGAATATAATTCTGTAGATGAAGATTTATTTAGACAACAAGTAATTAATTTTATGAACGAAATAACTAATAAAGTTGATTTAATGGAAGAATTAAAAACAACAAAAAGTGCCAAAAGCGTTAGAAGACATCAGTTAATGATGCTTGGTGCACCAAATTGGACAAACTAAATGGCAGATAATTATAAAGTATTAGCTCAATTAAATCCCAGTGCTGCAACTCAAACAGTTCTTTATACTGTTCCTTTCAGGGAAGGAACAGGAGTGAATACTTCTTTCCCAGCTCAAACAACTGTTAGTTCTTTAGTTGTATGTAATAGACATGCATCAAGTGCTGATACATTTAGAGTCAGGGTAAAAGTTCGTAATGAAAGTGATGACAACAAACAATTCTTATATTATGATAAAACCGTTAATGCTAAAGACACTCTTGCAGCAGTAATTGGTATTACATTAAACGAATCAGATGTCATAGAGGTATATTCTACGAATGGCACTTTAAGTTTTAACTTATTTGGAGTAGAAACAACATAATGAATTATAATAGACCTTATAAGAATATGGCAGACCAAGTTGCAGGAAGAGGAAGGTATGGCGACACAACTTTAATGCATGTTAATCCTGCTGAAGTTCAAGCTCTTTCTAATGTAGCACCATTAACTGTAAATCCAGATACAGGTTATCCAGAAGCCTTTTTACCTTTTTTAGCACCTATACTAGGTAGTTTAGGTGGAACAGCTTTAGCAACAAGTGGAGCTTTAGGAGCTTTATCTCCTTTAGCAACTTCAGGTATCGCTGCTCTAGGTTCTGGACTTGCAACAACAGCTGCAACAGGAAGTCTTGAAGAAGGCATGCTTGCTGGTCTTACTGGTTTTGGTCTTGGTCAAGTAGCTCAAGCAGGAAATATTTCAGGAAATTTAGCTGAAGCAGGTGCTTCAAGTGGGGTTACACCTGATCAACTTGCTAATATAAGTGCTGAGTATGTTCCAGCAGTAACTAATCCTGTTGGTGCTATGGGTCCTGTTCCATTATCTGACGCATCAATGAAACTTGCAGGTACAGGTGTTGCAGGTTTAAATCCAGTGCAAACTGCAGCTCTAACAGATGCTGTAAATAAACCAGGAATTGGAGGTATGTTTAGTAATGCAGGGATAAAAGGAGCTGGAAGTGCTTTAATGAATACAGCAAACTTAGCTCCTACAGCGATTGGTATGGGTGGAATTGCTGTAGAAGAAGACTATAAAAACTATGTAGAAGGCATGGAAAATGAAGAACAAGCAAGAAAAGATAAAAGGGCAGCTGATAAAGCATCTTATGTAGAACAAGTACCAGGCAGAGTAAATTTACAATATGCTAGTGGAAACAATACCCCTCCTCCTAGTAGTTTGAGTGGTTCTGGTTTAGGTGGTCCTTATGCTAACAGATACGCTGCATCTGGTGGTTCTGTTCAAAGATTTGCAAATGGTGGCCCAACTCTTAATTATTTAGCAGGAGTTGGTTATACATACGATCCAAATACTGGAATTTGGACTGGACCAAACGGAGTAACTATTCCAGACCCAGGATTTATTCCAGGTAATCCACCAGATGGAGGAGGAGATGGAGGAGAAGATGGAACTCCAGAAGAACAAGGTTATCAATACGAAGGAGCTCCGGGTCAATTTAGACCTCCTTCAGATATAGGAGCTACACCACCTCGTGGTTATAACGCTTTACCAGAAGGATTTATGCCAGGATTTGATCCTGAATTTCAATATTTAACAAACCTTACTCCAAGTGCTACAGATATAAGAGGAAATCCAGCTTATAGTGGTGTATCAGGTGGTGTTTACAATACACCTTTTGGTGACATACCAGCAAATATACCAAACCCAAATGCTACTGCACCTGATCCAAATGCAAGAGATTTATCAGTAGACCCTTATGCTTACGGTTCAGATTGGAATGAATTTTTAATGGGTAATGAATCTATAGGAAGAGAGTCTTATTTAGATGAATATAGGGCTTCTAATCCTTATTATCAATATGCTGATATGTCTTTTGACAATATATTTGGTGGAGGTGGTTATGGAACTCCTGATTTCAGAGGTTATCCTATGAATCAACCTTATCCAGGACCTTATATGCCAAGACCTGACGGTGATTTTCAACCTACTCAAACCAATCCTTATGAAGAACAAATAGCTTCACTTAATGCAAGAATAGAAGAGCTCATGAGTAGGATAGAGGGAACTTCTGACTCAGAAGAAAAGACAGAAGAAAAGAAAGACACATCTCCAAACTGGACTGTTGTTGAACAGTATAGAAATAACGACAATGCTCTTGTATCAGTATTAAAAGATATGAACCCTAACTCACCTACTTATAATGAAACTAAAACAGATGTAGATCAATCTGGTGTAGATAAAAATGCTAATTACACCCAGCAAGGCACTAAACAATTACCTGACGGAAGAACAGAAGTTACGCTTATTGATTCAAATCCATATTCACCTACTTATGGTGAAACCACAGTACAATACACAGGCACAATAACACATGAACAAGACGCAGATGGTAATTGGGTGTTAATAGGTTCAGACAGCGATTCAGGTGGTGATTCAGATAGTGATCCAGATGGTGGTTCAGATAGTGATCCAGATGGAGGAGCTGGAGACGATACAACCCCAGGAGGAGGTGGAGATGATACTATTACTTCTGGTGCTGGTAATGACATTATAACTGACGGTGCTGGAAACGATATTATAACTGATGGTGTTGGTAATGACATTATAAATGATGGAGCAGGAAACGATATTATCAATGACGGAGCTGGAAATGATATTATTAATGGTGGTGCTGGAAACGATACCATTACTACTCTTGAAGATTTAGGTTTAACACCAGGAACAACTATTGGAGCAGGAACTCCATTTTCATTTACTATTCCAACAGACTTTACTCTTCCAGCAAATACTACTCTTCCAGCAAATACTGGTGCAACAAACAATACTGTAACAAGCAATACAAACAACAACACAACTCCTGTAAATACTGGTTTTGATTATAGTGGTATGTATAATCCTTACAGCATGAACTATTTAGCAGGTTTTAATATGCCAGGAGGAGGTTTTGCAGAGGGTGGCCCTGTTCCTCAATATCAGGATGGAGGACCATCATTAGCTGTATTAGAAGATTATGCTCAAGATTTACCTATGCAACCACCAGTACAACAACCAATGTCTAATCCTAAAGTAGAACAATTAGTATCTTCTTTTGAGGATATTGCAGAACAAAGAGGGCAACCTTTGTCAGAAGGCGATAGAGATTTATTAAGAAAAACTTCTCTTGTTCTTCTTGGTGACATACAAGATGACGGAAGTATAATTTCTGAATTTGTTTCTTTATTTGGTTCTGAACAATTAGACAATCTAAAAAAATATTTAAGTCCTTCTGAAGCACAAACAAAAGGAATTATAGAAGGAGAAGGAGGGGGAATGGATGATAAAGTAAAAGGAACTTTAGGAGATGAAGAAGTTGCTTTAAGTCCAGGAGAGTATATCGTTACTGCTGATGTTGTAAGTGATTTAGGTGATGGTAATAACGCTAAAGGTGCTGAAATAATGGATCAGTTTATGGAAAGAGTTCGTGTAGCTAAACATGGAACTCCAGAACAACCAGACCCTGTAAATTTAGATGAGGTAATGCCAGTATGACAAATATAAAAAAAACATTAGTAAAACCAAAAGACTTAGGATTTATATGGCCTTTTGTCGAAAAACTATTAAATAAAAGTATAAAAAGAAGTTACGGAAGAACTAGTACAAATGATTTACTGCAAGAATGTCTTTATGGAGAAAGTCATTTATGGATTTTTTTCGAAGAAGACAAGTACCCTGAAATATTAGGATGTGGTATAACTCAAATAAATGATTATCCGTCAGGATTAAGAATGCTTAATATTGATCATCTAGCTGGTAATCATCATGATAAATGGACTCAAGAAGGATTAAAATTTGTAGAAGAATTTGCTAAAGATTCTAATTGTGATGGAATAGAAGCATTAGGTAGACCAGGTTTTTGGAATTGGTTAAAAGATGATAACTGGGATCAAATAGCAGTAGCTTATCAGAAGAGGTTTTTAAATTAATGTTTAGAAGAAGAGCAAGAAGATTTAAAGGTGGAGGTGGTCCAAGCCATACAACATCAACTGTAACTCAGTCTAATTTACCTGAATATGTACAAGATGAATTTGAGGCTTTACTTAGGCGTTCAGAGTTTGAAAGTCTTCAACCCTATCAACCTTATGGTCAAGCTAGATTAGCTGGTTATTCACCAGCAGAGCAATTTGCAATGCAAGGAATAACTAATATTGCAAGAGTAGGAGACCCAAGACAAGTAAGGCAGGGTACTCAAATGATGGAAAATATTCCAGCTGCTATGAACAATTCAATATCTAGGACATATATGTCACCTTATTTTGCTCAAGCATTAGACCCAGCTAAAAGAGAAATAAGAAGAGAGTCTGCCATGATGGGTAGAGATATAAGAGATGAAGCTGCTAGAAGAGGTGGTTTAGGTGGCTATAGAGAAGCTATTATGCAAACTGAAAGAATGCGTAACAGAAACAGACAGTTAGAAGACTTAGAATATAGAGGCAGACAAGACGCATTTATGGATGCTTCAAACAGATTTAATCAAGACAGAACATCAAGAATGGAACAAGCTCGTATGTTAAATGAAATGGGTCAAGCAAGACAAGCTGCTGCATTTGAAAGATTAAATGCTCTTAGAGGTATAGGTGCAGACCAAAGAGGAATGCAACAAGCAAGTCTTGATATAGGTTATGAAGACTTCTTGAGACAACAAGGTTATCCTAGTCAGCAATTAGGTGTTTATGGTAATATGCTTCATGGTTCTTTTACACAACCGAATAAAACTGTAAGTCAATATCAACAAAGACCAGGGTTATTTTCTCAAGCACTTGGATTAGGTTTAGGTGGATTAGGAATGTTTAACGCAATGGGTGGAGGACAATAATGCCTATAGGACAAAATATAGTAGAGCAGCAATACGAACTTGAAAATGTTCCAATGAATAGATTAATGTCAATGGCAGAAACACCTGATGGTATGTTTCCTCAATATCTTGTTTTAACTGAACTTGAAAGAAGAAATAAAATGAAAAGTGCATATGATATGCAAAAAGCATCTATGGAAGGTGATACAACTGTAGCTGAAGACTTAATTATGTCTTCTAGTGAAACTCCTGCTGGTATTAATGCACTTGGGACCTCCTCATCTCTCTCAAACCAGTCTGTTGATCCAGCAGGAGGAATTACTCAAATGATGGCAGGTGGAGGAGCTGTTAGAAGATACAAAAAAGGAGGAGACACATTATCAGATGAAGAAATAAATTATATTGCTTCAAATAGTTTTGGACAGATGTATTCTGAAACAGGAGAACATGGTTTATCTCAAACTTATCCAGAAATTTATAGTTCTGTTTTTGGTGATAATGGTATACAAGGTTTGGATTATTTAGAGGGTTTAAATAAGTTAGAAAAATTATATAGAGCATTTTCTAATAAAGATTTAAGTAGAGCTGATTTAAATAAAATACATAGACGAACTATGGAATTTGTTGAAAAAGGTGAACCTGCTTACTTTAGACAATCACGTGATCTTGTACAAAATATCTTTGATTTTGATTCTAATGAAGAATATTTAGATGATTATATAACAAAATATTATCCTGAATATACTGGTGATAGAGAAGGAATAACATCATTAATAAAAAAAGATTTAGACCCAGACTTATACCGTAATAATCCAGAAGAAGATGATAGAGTTTACAATCTTTTACAAAGTTATAGAGGTGAAGAAAATTTAAGAGCTGATAGAGAATATCGTGAAAATGAACTTCCTGGTTTAGAAAAAGCAGCAGAAGAAATGCTTGACAAACTTGAATTAGAATTTAGAGGTTCTGAAGATGAAACAGGTGAAATTGTAAGAGTTGAAAGTATGATACCTAATTTAATTAGTAGAACCGATAGAACAGGTTATGCTATAGAACTTATTAGAAGTATGTACCCAAATATGGGAGATCATCAAATTGAAGAAATGCTTAATAATTTACCTGAGTCAAGACAAAAAGAAGTATTAGATAATCTTGAAAAAGATTTTTTCTTACATGGAAGTCCTTTAGTTAATCCAAGCACAGGTAAAGTTGATTGGTTAAATGAAGAAGGAAAATTTAATAAAGGTGGTTCAGTTTATAGCAATCCTTACTTTGGTGACGCAGACCCTGAAGAAGTAAGAAAACTACAAGAAAAAATGCCTGGATTATCAACAGAAGACGCTGTTGCTATAATACTAGGAATAGATACTTCTGATGTGACTAAAGGTTTTGCTAAAGGTGGTATTGCTAGATTTAATCAAGGAAGAAATATTCCATATATAGGAGTATCTCCTATAGCTGGAAGTCCGTTTATTCCTGATCCATATTATATGATAGGTCCTGATAATTTGGCAGGAGCTACTGAAGATATACAAAAACAAAACGCTATAGAAGCTAGAGCTAGAGCTGATAAAATTATTGCTGATTTAGAAGCTCAGTATGGAGTTGGCAATATTCCACTAGAGGAATATAGAAAAGTTAAAAACATTTTAGAAGAAGCTGATTTGTATGACGAAGTAATAGAAAAAAGAAATGTAGAACAATATCAAAAAGATTTAGAAGAAAAAGAAAAAGCTGATGCATTAGGAGTAAGAACAGAAGAATTAATTGTGCCAGATTCTGAAAGAAAGCGTATAGAGCAAGAAAAAAAAGATAGAGAAGATCAAGCACAAGCTATTATGGAAATGAGTAGTCCTGATTATCTTGCTGAAGAAATGAAAAGGTATGCTGGAATACTTGGTTTACCAAGTGAAGAAGAAAGAACAAGAGACAAGACAACGGCTATGTTACTTGGTCTTGGTTCAGGTATATCTAACGCAACAAATTTAGGTGATATTGGTAAATCATTCCCAGGAATATTTAATGCAATGCAAAAAATAGATAAACAAGAAACCAAAGATAAGATGGGTATTTTAAATCTTCTTGCTACACAACAAAAAACAAATACTTTAAGCAGAAAAGACCAAATAAAAGCTCTTAATGATTATTTAACAAGTAGACAAAAAGCATTAGAAATGCCTGGTACTGATGCTGAAGCTAGAAAACAAATTGAAGCAGAAATAAAACAAATAGAAGCAGCTCTGTCTTCAATGTTAGGAACAAAAACAGTAACCAATAGTATTCTTGAAGCTAAAAAATATGTAGGAGGTTAAATGCCTCTATTTAATTTACCTGATGGAAGAATTTTAGATATTCCTGAAAACCCTTCTGAAGAATTAAAATCTGATTTAAGAACAAAGTTAGCAGAAGATTTTCCTGATGAATACGGAGAATCATTTACTGCTGATGGAGATGACACCACGATATTAGGAACAGTAGCTGAAACAGTAAAAGCTGTTCCTAGAGGTTTTATGCAAGGACTTGGAATGACAGCAGAAGGTCTTCTAAGTTTAGGTGGTATGGATGATGACAATCCAATATTAGACGCAGTTCAAGATTACACAGAAAGTTGGAATACAGAAGGCCCTTTTGCAGTTGGAGAAGGTTACGAAGACGTATGGCTAGTAAAAGCTGGTGCTGGTTTAGGTAATGTAGGTTCTTTTTTTGCTCCAGCAGTATTATCTGGAGGAACAAGTCTTGCAGCCTCTGCCTTAGGAACAGCAGGAAGAGTAGGTAAAGGATTAGACATTGTATCAAAAGGATTACAAGCACAAAAGTTTGGTATTCCTGTTTCTGCTGTACCTTTAGCTGTTGGTATGGGTGCTTCTGAACAGTTAGATTATAGAGAAATGGCTAGACAAAAAGGTATGGACATAAGTGGTTCAGAACAATTTTTGTCAAAATTAGCTGGTGGAACAATAGGCTTAACAGAATTAGCTCCTTTATGGAGAATATTTAGAAAAATACCTAAATCAGCAGAAGGTAAAGCATTAGTTAACGATACACTAACAAAGTTATTAGGTAATGAACAAAGAGGTTATTTAGCTGGTAGTGTAAGTGGTCAAGCATTTGCAGAAGGTATGCAAGAAGCTGGTGCTGGTTTGTTACAAAGAGCTGTAGCTAAAGGTCTTTATGATCCTACATTAGATGTTGGAGAAAGTATTTTTGATGAGTTTACTATAGGAGGTGCTGTAGGTGGAACTGTTGACTTACTTTCAGAAGTAATGTTTCCAAGAAGCCGATACAGAGCTGGTTTTGGTCCAGACGGAAAAGCTATAGAGATAACTTATAATGAAAAAGAATCAACCGAAGAACAAAATATATTAGCTTCTGAACAAGAAAGAATAGGAAAAAAGAAACAAAAGAAACAACATAAAATACATAGAGAAGATATTTTAAATTTAACTCCTATTGTTGAGCCAGGAAGAAATGGATTTAATATTATAGATAGAAATACAAATAGAATAATAGAATCAACTAATCAAGAAGCAGACGCTATAAGTAAAACTAATAAACTTAGAAGAGAAATAAAAGACGCAAGAAGAATGTCTCAGGTATCTAAAGATGCTAACGAATTAGGTGTTGTTGGAAACTCTACAGATCAATCAATATTAATACAAACATCTGCTCCTGAATATTCATCTATAAGTAAAACAGAACTAGCTCAAAATTTAGACGAAAATCCAAAAGGAAAAAATGGTAAACAAATTAGAGATGATTTAAGTAAAAAATTACAAAAAAGAGCAGGAAAATTAAAAGATTCAAACAGAAAACTTTTATTAACAAAAGAAACTATAGATTTTGAAGATGCTTTAAAATATAAATTATTTCCAAATAAAAAAAGTATTGATTTATTTTTTGGTAGAAGAGCTGAAGCTGCTGATAAAATTCAAGGAAAAAGAGCTTTAAAAAACGCAAGAAATAAAAACGGAAATATAACAATAGAATCTATAAATAAAATTCTTAAAGCAAAAAATTTAACATCTACAACTAACTCTCCAGAGTTTAAAGAATATGCTAAAAAAATTGTTGGTACTAAAGACTTTTCTAAGATGACATTAGGTCAAAAACAATTACTTGTTGTTAGATTACAAGATATACCAAGAAGATTATCACCAGCACCTATGACAGATGTTTCTAATGTAATTCAAGGTAAAGAAAGACTTAACAAAGAACCTTTAAGAAAACTATTAGCAGATGATGCAGATACTAGAGTTGATTTAAATACTCCAAAAGAATATTCAAGAAAAGAAATAAAAGATATTTCTGGAACTTCTGGAGCAGAAACAACTCAACTAATAAATAGATTATTAAAAAGTAAAAGATTAACAAAAAAGAACAATAATAAATATGTATTTTTTGATGGCAGTTTAAAATTAAAAAATGGACAACCAGTTCAAACAGAAGATTTTTTCCAAAAATATATGTATGAAAATGGAAGTTCTTTTATGGAATCTCCACAAGATTACGCCAGCAGATTAGCTAAATTAAAACTTAAAAATGGATCACCTATGTTCAATGATATTAATGAAATGAACAGTATGGTTGAAAGCGAGTTTAAGAGAAGAAGAGTAAATCAAGTAAGTCTTGAAGAAATGCAATCTAACGATTTAAGACAAAGATTAATTGCTGCTAATATGGCAGGCGAAGCACCTCAGTCTGTTCAAAGAACTCCAGAAGAAATCATAATAAGAGAAAGACAAGCTATTAGGATTCAAAAAGAAATAGATAAAAAATTAAAAAAACTTGTTAGTGGAAAACAAGAATTACAAGTTGCTATTTCACCTATAATGAGAAGTGAAAATAAATTTAAAAAATTTGGAGAGCTTTCTCCAGAAGTTGAAGGTTCTTATATTAAAAGTTTAAATACTATATTTTTAAATGTAGAATCTGTTGATCCTGATTTAAATAAAAGCCAAGAAGATATAGAAGCGTCTTTATCAAGTGTTTTAGATCACGAAATTATTCATGCTTTAGTTGATTTAAATTTATTTACAGATAAAGAATTATCTAATCTTAATAGGTATGCAAGTAACACACTTGTTCCTAAATCTTATGATGAATTATCAGCAGAAAAAAAAGAAACATTTGTTCAAAGAGCTGCAAGAATTAATCCAAATTTAAGAACAAATCCAGAAGCAATACAAGAAGAAGCTGTAGCAGAAATGTATAGGGCTTGGTCTCAAGATAATAAATCAGTTACTGGTCAGCCAAGAAGTTTATTACAAAGGATATTAGATTTCTTTACAGGTATTATAGATGGACTAAAAGGAGCTGGGTTTAATTCAGCAGAAACATATGATGCTATTGCTCTATCTATTAGTGAAGGAGAAATAGGTAAAAGAAAAAATAATGAAGATGTTGTAGAAACAATAGTTGGAGCAATAGAGGAGGGAGAAAAAGAAGTTCCAGATGATGAAGAAGACAGAAGAATAGAAACAACAACAGAAAGATTATTTACAGAAAGAGAAACACCTGGATTACTTCCTTCAGATGAAATTGTTTATTCAATTTCTCCAGTTAAAGCTCCAGGGCCAAACGCTGAAACATATGAATATTTAAATCAAACAAGCATAGGTTATCCTATTGTTTCTAATGATAAAGTTACAAGAGAGCTTGTAAGAATTTACGAACAAATGAGAAAGAATGGAACTGAAGGTCAGTTTGGCCAAAGACAAGTAGAATCTGTTTTTAAAGAAATGAAAGTTGATTTACCAGATGGTATTAATATTCCAAACATAGACACCCTTCGTGAAAGAATTGTAAAAAGTTATAATGAAGACAATGACTCTCATTGGTATAAAAGATTTGGTAGATTAATTGAATCAGAGATAGGTTCAGCAAATATGGTAGAATTTTCTACTGTTTTAGCTATTACATCAGGACAAAATGCTGTTGATTCTAATCTTATTCAAACATTAGACACAATGATGGAAATAAGAAAAATTAAAAAAGAATTAGGTAAATTACCATCAGAAGCTGCATTAACAAAAAGACTAAAAGAAAATGCTATAAACAATGGGCAACAAGCTAAATCAGTTGCTAAAATGTATTTAGAAGGTAACTGGAATACATCAGACATAGGTTATGCAAAAACTCCTACTTTTGCTAGAAGTATGTTTGCTGGTACTCAAGGAGAATTTTTTCCTTTCGGTACTATGGATATTCATATGATGAGAGCTTACGGATTTGAACCTGTATATCCTCAGACAATTAAATCTGGAAAAAATAAAGGAAGACCTCACAAACAAGCTGGTCAATTAAGAGATATACCTACAGCTAACGAACAATCTGTAATGCAGTTTTTAAATACTGTTTTATCAACTCAGGCTTACGAAACAAAAGATGGGAAAAGTTCTTTTGCTCCAGATGAAATACAGGCTTTAGGTTGGTTTGAACAGAGAAGAAGAACAACTGACGCAGATCAATTTGGTGATGCTACTATAGATGGTTTGTTTGCAACACCAAAGGTAGCTAGGTCTGTAAGAGATTTAAAAGAAATGAAAGAAAATGAAGATTTTAATACTAACATTCCTTTAGATGAAGGTTTAAGTAGTATTAATGATATTTTATTTAAAGGAAGAGATAATTTATTAGGTTGGAATGGTAATTTAGACCCATTGTATTATATACATCAGGCAGTAGCACCGACTATTGTTGTTTCACCTAATGTTGGTGTTGATACATTAGGTATGACAGAAGGATTAACTTTAGAACAATCAGAAGATTTAAGTGATAGAATATTTAATTCAATCACAAATGATCATCTTGGAAGACCTCAGATAACATTTTTAAATGATTTATCTATTCCACATGAAATAAGAAAAACTTATGGTGGGTGGAATGGTGTAATAGAACCTAGTTATATTATAACATTTCCATCATTAAGATATGATACAGATGAGATTACTTCCATTGCTCAAATTCTTGGTTCTGCTTTAAGACAAGACGCTACAGTAATTGCACAACCAAATTATAGTGGTGATTA
>Ga0098038_1000500_pt1 | contig 17482 bp, 14 predicted proteins | sample 5B_taG_FD_75051 | JGI IMG/M metagenome (GOLD analysis project Ga0098038, IMG submission 75051) | Marine viral communities from the Subarctic Pacific Ocean - 5B_ETSP_OMZ_AT15132_CsCl metaG | ecosystem: Environmental > Aquatic > Marine > Oceanic | place: Pacific Ocean | collected 2015-01-08 | reverse complement strand
CCAAAAAGCGCAAAGTAACTATAACCATCTCCATCTGTAGGTCTATCGTAAATTGTTGCGCCAGGAGTATATACATTATAATAATCTTGTTGTTTTTGTTTAACAACTATTCTATAAGAATACCAACCTAAAGGATTGGTTTCAGTATCATAAAGATTTGTAGTAATTTTTTCATTAAATATTACTTTCAAACATTTACCAACTTCTGAACCTAATTCTGCTCTTTTATTTAAAATAGATGATGAATGTTTTTTTGATAATAAAACAGGCGACTGTCTTCCGTACCTATCAGCTAAAACTAAACCAACAGAATATGTTCTATTTTGTTTTAAAGTATGTCTTTTGTATTCACCATATGTAAACTCATCATCTTCTGTTTTATTTCCTACAGTTAATTTAAAATCTAAATTTGTAGGTATTTCTTTTCCTTCTATAAAATTTCCATAAACAATTCTGTTACTTACTAATTCTTGTGCTAAAGCTTTATTAGGCACATTATCAAAAACTCTAGTTGTTTGATTTTCTGGTAAAACTTTATATGGATCTTCTGATCTATACACATAATACATTTCATGTCGTCTTTTAAATATGTTATGTATATATGCTTGTAATTTTGTTGTTCCAACTTTTCCAAATGTTACAGGAGTTAAATTTGCTCCCGTACCCATTGTTTGTTTCATGCTAGCTATGCTGGTCTGATCAACTTTTATACTATCAACTACTTTTACGGCAACTGTATCAGATTCTTTAATTAATATTTCAACTTCTTTTATATGTAAAGTAATAATAGGATTTTCAAATGGTAAGTCAATTTTTAATTCTAATTGATTTATTGAATTTATAAAAGTAAGCACCTCGGCTTGTTCGTAGGCGTCTTCTTGTAATTGGGCAGTAAAAGTATCAATAGCTGGAATAAATGCAGTTTGGCTAAAAGGAGCCATTAATGAGTATGTATTATCTTTAAATTTAAATCTATAAGAAAATTTTACAAATTTTTCTTTTAAAAATTCTGTATCTATTGCAGAATCATTGGCGGAGTTGTCAACCATTGAGCAACAAAGCAATGTTAATTTAGTACCATCGGATATAGTAACTGGTTTATTTAAAGTTAATGTAGTACCGCTTAAACTTGATACGGCAATGTCATCTGGAAAGGTTTGAGTATTTGTTTCAAATGGATGCGGTGGGTCTTGACCAGGTGTTCCAATATGCGAAACATCCTGAAAAGATATTTTGTCTCCATCTAATACTTTAAATTTTACACCATTACCAATTTCTGTTTGTAAAGCCGCATTAGCAGTTGTTATGGTTACAGTTGTTGATGCAAATGTTAATATAGTATTGTCAGCTAAGGTTACAGCTGTAGATAATACTATGGCCGATTGGCTAGTTACTGTATTAACTGTTACTGTTCCAGTTATACCAGTACCCGTTACTCTCATACCTACAGCAATAGTAGTTCCTGCTATATTGCCATCAACAGCAACATTAGCACTATTATTTACTGCGCCGTTTACTATAGCCTTTGCACCAACCGCACCATTAACTAATAATACATATTTAGGTTGTAATAATTTAGGTGCACAAAAAGGAGCGTATTTTGCTACGCTAAGCTGATCTTCTAATATACTAGATGTTGAATAAGAGCCAGCATCATTTACATTAAAAACTCTTGGTTGATTTCTATTATCTGTAAAATATAAATAATCATTAATAACATTACAACCTGTTATAGGAAAAAATTTATCAAAATTAAGATATTTAGATTCAATAAGAATAGTTGTAGAGTTATTAAAAAAATTAAATTGAATAATAGCAGATTTATCTGAAGACTCAGGTTTAGCAGAACCGCCTTGGCTATTAAATTTAGTTACAAAATAATATACTTTATCATTTTCTGAGTCTAAACAATAACCTATTACGTAACCATAATCTTCAGTGGCTACAGTGCCAGATGTTAGTTTAAGATTATCTTTTAATGCTTCAACACTACCAACATCACTAGTTTCAGATTGCCCTACCATTATATTTTCAGCATCTAAATACTCTCCAACAGGTATTATCCTGGGGTCAAGGTCTTTATTCATTTTACCCTTTATGAAACTAGTAGTTTGTTTTGGCATTTGTTAATGTTTAATATGTTTAGATTTACCCCTCATAATCTGAGCTAACTCACCAATTTTTATATTTGATAATCTTAACTTAGCATTTCTCATAGCGGCTCTTCTTTCTTTTCTAAATCTATTTATTATAAATTCAGGAAAACTTGCTCTCGTACTTGCTAAAGCATGAGTTATATATTTATACATTGCATCTTCGGCATATTTATGAATTTTCATTTCGTCGTCAGTTCCTAATCCATCTGAAATATATTTTAATGTAATAATTCTTCCGGATATATCACTTGAAAAACTAATTTTGCCATTTAATTCATCAATAACAAAAAGACCATTTTCATGTGAATATTCAGGGTCTAACCCGTATCTACCACCAGGAGTAATTACTGTTTCTGAATCACGATCAGAATCATAAGTTACACTAGAGTCTTTATTGTTTGAAAGTAATTTACTTATATCAAAGTCTTCAAATCTTTGAGATATTTCAGGCGTACCTGATAATAAAGAACCATCAGCACCGAATATATAGTTGTAATCATTATCTTGTAAAGGAGATTCAGAAGGGCTTGATGTTATAGAAGCAGGATATATAATATGCTCTATACCCGCATCATCTACAGAAGATATTCTAACATAATTAATATAGTCCTGAGGCATAGGTATTGATAAGCTGGGCCCAACTTCTATTTCTTGTATTTTTTCAACTCTAGACATATCATAGCTAAACTCCTGTATGCCTCTTTTAGCATGAAATAAAACTTCTGATTTTCTTACATTACTTATAAGCTTGCCGTCTCCAACATAAGCAACCATATAGTTGTTTATTAAATCATTCATTGATATATATCTATAATTTCCAAACTTTTCTGCAGGAATAGATTCTGATACAATTATTTTTAAAAGATCTTTAACTCTACCGTCCGATTCTAATAAATCAGTATTATTAGTATTTGAAATAAATTGCACTGTGCTTGTAGTGCCAGCTTTAGGATAATTATAATTAGCGCTATTTATTTCTTTGCCACTTATAGTTATTTTTATTTGTGATTTAGCTGTTGGTAAAGTTGGAAAGGACGCATTAGTTAATGTAAACTCTGTTAAAGTTCCATTGCCTGTAAAACTCTGTGACTGATTATAGTACGATTCTGCTGTTTTAGTTAGTAGTCCCATTTATTATATATTTTCTTTTTGAAAATTAGTTTGTTCTTCTTGTTGTATTTTTTGAATAATAAGTGGATCTTTTATTACTACACCAACATAAGAAAGAATTCTTATTACTAAATTTGTTTCATCTGAAGGATGTAATTCAAAATTTACACTTGTTGCGTCATCTATAACTATAGATCCATGAGGCCCGGTAGTAGAGCTAGCATTCCATTGAGGAGCAGCGGGTGTTTTTACATAATCTATTGTAACATATTCTTCCGCTAAAGTTGACGGGCTAATTTTAATACCATTTATGTCTCTATAATATACAGGATATGTTGAAGAAGGAGTTGTTAATTTTGAAGAATTAACATATGTAAATTCAGATTTATGTAACTTTTCTAGATTTATTGACCTATTAACTCTTGATATATTTGATATTCTATATAAATCTGTTGGTAATATTGTGAAGCCGTGAGTATTTAAATCTGTAGCTAATAAAGGAAAAGTACAATTAGCATTTGCTCCTGTCATAGAAGCTTGTGGAATAGTAATTACATCGCCTGTAGCATATCCACTTCCGCCATTTATTATTGTTATAGTTGAAAAAGTATTTGTTGTTGCTACTACAGTAACTGTTAATCCACTTCCGCTGCCGTTTGATGTGGTGGCTAAATTTGAATATGTTCCAGCTGTAACTTGTGATGGTAAACTAATACCTGATCTTGATTTAACTTCGATACCGGGCTTTACTGCATTTTTTCCAGCTGGAATATGCAATTCAGCTTCTTTAGAAAATACGTCTAGTTTTTCTTTTAAATTTTTAGGCATGTTGCCATAATCATTATCTTCACCGGCATTAATTCTTTTATTTAATGATCTACTATAATCATAATAAGCTTTTTCTAAAAGCTCCATTTGAGCTTGCTGTGCTAATCTATTAAATTGGCCAGGACGCAATTGTCCTCTTTGCTCTCTATTTAATATAGTAAGTACGGTTTTATAGATTTTATCAACACTTATAGCCATAATTTTTTTTTATATAATGATTAAGCCGCATATAGCGGCTCAACCACTATAAGCTTTATTTTAGTTTTTTTTCTACGCTTTTATAAACTTCAATACCTTCATCTGTTTTAAACCACGCAGCTAATGCTGAATATGGATTTTCATCAAAAGGAACTGTCATTAATTTTCTATCATTAGCACCCCATACAAAAGTTCTTTGATCGTTAGATAACTTAATAATTCCATTTTCTACAGCTTTTATGCCAATATTTCTAATATTAAGGTTATCATCATGCGCTAATTCTAAGAATAAAGCGGGATTACTTCTAGCAAACACTAATAAATCTCTTTTAAGCTCCTTAGAAGTCATCTGAGATACCTTAGAACCAACCTCAGCTCTTAAAATAGCTTCTGCTATGTCAATATCTAAATCCATTGCAGTATTTAATGCTGTTACTTCTAAATGTAAATAATCTAAATCGTCTTCCGCTTCTTTTACAAGGTCTTCTTCTACAAAATATCTTCCATTATCTGGATGAATTGCAAGAAATTTTTGTAATGTTTGTTTTTCTTTTGGCACATAAAGTATGCCATCTCTAAAAGTAATATGAGCTAGTCTTTGAGGACCTTCCATTTCATCTACAAATACTGTTTTTTGGTTTTCACAATATTTAATTTCTCTTTCATATCCTTTTTCTTCATCAAACCACATTATACCCCTGCTTTTAATTTTAAATGCAATAGGTTTCATATTAGTGCTTAAGTTATAAAGCTTATCCTTATAAACTGGTTTGATTTTTTTTGTTGTAGAAACTTTTTTAGGTTTTTCTACTTGTTGAACAACTTTTGGTTCAACAACTTTTTCTTGTTTTGTTTTTTCCATAATATAATATAATAAAAATTAAAAATAAAGGCTGGGCGCCGAAGCACCCATACCTTTAATTGATATTAAGAATCAAATCTAATGAAGTTGTTTGCAGCTTGTACTACTAAACATCTTTCTGATAGATAGTGAACTTCCATCTTGTCAAAGCCAGAAGATGTTCCGCCACCTACTGAACCTGTTACCCAAGTTTTTAGTTTTCTATCATCAGCCTGAGAAGCTCTATATCTTACATGTAAGAAAGGTCTTCTAACAGCATTACCTAATCCTTGATCGTATACTGAAGTTGTACCAGCAGGAACTAATAATCCTTTTAATCCACCAACTAATCCTCTTGTAGAAGGATTGTTTAAATATTTCCAGTCAGTTTTGTAAAAGTCATATGAGCCTCTTCTGAAACCTCTAAACCCAAGGTTTAAAGCCATATCTTCTGAGTTTTCAAAAACACCATAAGCAGTACCACCCGCAGATCCTGCAGATATACCAGCTAGCATGTCATCAAAAATAAGATTCGCACCTCTATCTAAGAAAAGCATGTTTTCTTCAATAGCACCTTGTTTGTCTAGTTCAGTAAGAATTTCATCAAATTCACCTAACCCACCTGTTGAGTCGTTGAATTGATTTGTTGCTACCATACCTCTTGAACCAATAGCGGCTAATAAACCTTCAGAACCAGCAGGTACACCAGCACTTGCGTCTGATGCAGCTTTTTCTGCTTCAACCATTACCATTTCCAAATAGTCATTAAATCTTGCTCTAGTGTCTCCTTCTGATTTTAAGTACCATAAGTACCCGCTATTTCCAGATTCCCCAGATACTTCGATCCAACCGATTTGAGCAGTGTCAGAACCATTGATTTCAAAGTGATCTTTAATGATTAAAGGGTTATTTGTAAAAGTTTTAAATTGGGGCTCAATAGAACCTTCCATTTTATCAGTTCCTTTTCCGAATTCAGAACCATAAACAAAAAACTTAATTGTTGTTGATGTGTCTGCTATTCCAGATAGGTTGTCCATATTTGTTCCAGCGTAAGGTTTGATTTTTAACTGAGTATCAGATGCTTCAATTCCTTCTGTAACAAATCCTTTAAAAACTACATTTGATACAACACATACTACAGTAGCACCTTTTCTTACTGCGTGTACTTCTGCTTGTCCTGGTTGATCAATGTTTTTAATTGCTGTTACAAGGCCGCTGCTTGTTGCAACAGTACCTTGATATGCTAGGTGTAATCTACCTTGCTCAGACCAAATTACTTGATCAGAAGCCATAGGCATTTCAGCACCCATCATTTGAATAAATCCAGATATAGTTCTATCTCCATATCTAGTTACTTCTTGCTCATATAATTCAGGTAAGTATTGTTTAGCCCAACCGTCATTTTGAATATCTAAATAACTACCAAGAGTAGTCATTTTTTTATAAGCTGGGGTGACAAGACTTCCTGCTATAGGAGCATTAATTGTATTATCGTTTGCCATTTTAAATTAACTTTTTTAGTTTAATAATTTTTTAACTTTAATTTTAAACCAGAATTATTATCACCTGAAACAGCTCTTACTTTTACTCCGCTACCAGCATCAACATAACCTTCCGCACTTTTGCGTGGGTCCATGTTTATATTTTTAGCGTTTGCCATAGTTTCTTTAATGGCATCTGCTTTGCCTTGCTCATAAAAATGATTTGCTATTTCGTCAGCGTTACCAGCAGCAAATAAAGCTTTATGATAACCAGCAGCGTCATTTAAAAGATTATTATCTTTATTGACATATTTATCAAAAACATTTAATAAATCTGCTTGAGTTTCTTTTACTTTATTAACATCTTTAACATTAAACCTAAATTTTTTGTCCCCAACTTTGAAATTAAAACCTTTAAATTCAGTATTAAAAACTTTTTGAGTTTCATTGTTAAAATGCGTTGCTTGTTTTTCTAATAACTCTTGATTTGATTTTTGCTCTTCATTGTAGCGGTTGAAAAATTCAATAGCTTTTTGTTGTTCAGGTAATAACTTAGAGCCCAACTTGACCTCTTTGTAGTATTGATCTTTTAATCCTGTCAAAAAGTTTTTTGCTTTTGCAACCTCTTCTTTCAAAGCAATTTGCTTTTTCTTTATATCTTTTGGTTCTTCAGTTTCTTCATCCCAAGAAAAATCAGATTCCATAAGAAAAGATACCTCATCATCATTTAAATGAGGTTTTGTTTGTTTGTAATATTCTCTTAATAATGTTTTTTGATCAGCGTCAGCATAATCTGCGCTTAATCTAACATAATCTTCTATACTACCACCAGTTTCATTCATAAAATCCACTAGGCTTGTAATGTTTTCTGGTAGTTTTATTTGTTCTTGTGCTTCACCTTCCTGTAATACTTCTTCTTGTTGCGGTGTGGGGTTGGCAGTTTCAGGGCTTCCAGCCACTCCTGCCTCGTTAGGGTTATTTGTTTCATCGGTTATTTCTTCTACTATAGGTGATTCTACTTCTTCTTTTTTGGTTTCCCGTACTTCTTCAGCCACTTCTTGGCTGTCGCTACTGTTTTCGGATTGTTCGACAACAGCATTGCTGTCATTTGTGCTCGACTCTTGAACGGCATTTTCTTTATTTATTTTTGTTAAATCAACTTTATAAACGCCGTCTTCAAGTTTAACACCAGCGTTTTTTTGTACTTCTTTTTCTTTTTGTTGTAAAGACACTTCTTCAGTATCTAAAACTTTAGCTTCTATTTTTTCTGCCATAATAAAATATTATATAATTATTTAAAAATTTATCTTGGTTCAAATTGCTCTAAACCAAAGCCACCTAAGTTATCCATACCTGCGGATTCAAAGTTTTTAGGTGGTTTACCAGTTTTTCGCTGGTCTATCAGTTCACTCTGTTGAGACGCCTGTATTTTAGTTCTTTTATCTTTTCTATCTTCTTTATTACTCTCTCTATTTGTAATTACCTGCATTTCTTTTTCTTTAAGCTGCATGTTTAATTCAAACTCATATTGCATTAATTCTTTTTTAATTGCAGCCTCTTTTTCCATTTTTTGTACATCAAACCCACTTTGTGCTTGTGCAAGTTGTACTTTACTTTCAGCAATACCTTGTTGTTTTTGTATTTCAGCAGCGGCTGCAGCCTGAGAAGATTGTGCGTTAGAATTTGCTTGAGCCTGTATATTTTGTTGTTGTATTATTCTATCTTGCTCAAACTTTTTTCTTCTTTTTAATTTTAATAATTGATTAGCTAATTTTAAATTTTTAACTTCACGCACATCAATAGCATCTTCTAAATTTATTTGTTGTTGTTGAAGTGCCATTTGTATATTATTTTCTAAAATTTGTTTTTGCTCTTCGTCTGGCATTAATTCAATAAATATACCAAAGTCATGTAAATGTAACTCAGATATTTCTGATAAAGCCATCGTATTAAATTGACCTATGGATTCCATTAAAGAATTTTTAGTGTTACTAAATTCTAAAACATCAGATATTCTTAAAGATACAGCTTCTGCTGTTTTTAGCGTTAAATATAAACCAGCTTGTAGCACATGGCGTGTAGCTGTGTTACTATTTGCTGCTGCTATTTTTTGTAATCCTACTAGAGCATTAGGGTCAGGCTTGCTTCCATCTCTTGCTTCATTCAACCCTGTAACATCACGCATCATTTGCAAATAATAATTATATGATTGTATTAAAGCAGCTATTTTCTGATTACCGCCACTTGCACGTAATTCTTGTATAGGCATTCTTGCTGCACCGTTAAAATCACCATCCTGAGTCATAGATCTACCAATAACAGAACCTGTTTGAAAATACATATTTAAAGCTTCTTGTGGATTATAATTTGTGCCATTACCTAAATCAATTTCAGCTAAACCATCAGCATCTAAATAAACTCCATCTGGAACTAATCTAGAAAGCACTTGTTGTAATTTTAAATGAGTTAATTGTATCATGTCAGCAAACGTGGTCATTCTGCTAACTAATGATTCAGCTTTACCTTTGTAAATTCTTGGTGCAACTATATTGTAGCTCATTTGTACTTTTGTAATATCTGACTTGGGCCTTGTCATGTTTACAGCCTTATTCCATTTTAACAACTTATCTCTTCCTACAATTTTAACACCTTCATATAAACATTCTATTGCTCTATTAACTTTTTTAAATCTTGCTTCAGCGTCTTTAGGAGGATTAAATTGATCTGTTTTTTCTATTGCTTTTTCAGCTCCTGTTGCGGTTTCTTTTATTTTGTAAACTTGATTTTCAAAAGTTTTATATTCAAAATATAAAACATCAACATAATCTTTATCATTATCTTCAATTTTTTGACTATAGTTATATAGTTTAGAATTATTAGCGCCAGCATCTTGTATTTCTTTTATATCTTCATTAGTTAAATAAGGAAATTGTTTTTTTAATTCAACAAAATTTATTTTTTTAACTTCCCCCACATAATATAAATCATCAAAATAAGGTGATTCTGTATATGAATAAACAATATCAGCTGGATCAACATATTCTAATTTAATACCTTCAGCTGTATTAAAACTATTTTTAACACAAGCAATACCCAATACAACTATATCATAATCTAACCTTTTCTTTAATAAATGATATTTATTTAAATCTAATATATTATTTATAGCTTGTTCTTCAGCAATTTCTATAGCTTGTTTATAATCAAGCTGCATATGTAATTCTAATTCTTGATTATTAGCTGGTAAATTATTTTTATCGTTTTTAAAAGCTTTAATACCTAATTGTTGTTCAACAGCATTAAAAATCTGTTGATTTTCCATTTCTAATAATATATCTTTTACATAAGTAGTTCTTTCTTTGCTACTAGCTTCATCTACTGAATAACATTTAACATCATATAATCTTTCTCCAATTCCGTTTACTACTATATCAACAAATTTAGGTATAATAGGAACTGGTTTCCAATCTAAATTTAAATAACTTAAGTCGCCATTTATTGATAATTCATCTTTGTATTTTTGTATACTTTGCTCTCCTCTTGCGTATAATTTTAATCTATGAAAATTATCTCTGTTTGAAAAATAGCGCGTATTACCGGCATCTTTTTTAAACCATTCGGACTCTATAGCTTTACCAACTTGTAAACCGTATTTAGGATCTGCTTTCTCAACGTCGCTTAATGATTGACTTGGAAAAATACCTTTAGTATCGTATTTCATTTATTGTATTATTTTTGAAATGTTTCCTTTATTGTTGTATTTAGCAAAGCTAAAACTTACTTCTTTTTTTATTTGCTTTTGCGTATTGGGCGCATATCTGTTTTTATTACATGCCATAATTGCTAAACCAGAACTTATAGCGGCATCAAATTTAGTTCTTTTATTTATATCAAATTTTGCCCAATCGTTTAAAGTTTTATTAAAATACATATCACCGTATAAACCATCAGGTTTTTCTCCAACATATACATTAATGTAACTTTCTATGGCAGCCGCATGAGCTTGCCTTATATCTTCACTAGAGTTTGGTATACCGCCTATTTCTTTTTCTGCTGTAGATAATTTATTCCAAACTTTATCAGGTCTATTCATTGAATAACCTCTGTAGCCCCTTCTTTTTAAATAGTATAATAATCTTGGTTTATTATTTTCTGCAAGCAATGGCATACCATAAAAATGCAAAGCCATTAATATATCTTCAAAAAATATTTCAGCTGTTTGAGGCCTAGCTATATATTCTAAAAAAAACATATTAGCAGGAACTTCTTCCATACTAAACTTTGTAAGGCCATGCAAAGATCCTTTAGATCCTTTACCATCTGTTGTACCGGATATATCATAACTGTCACAACCAAAAGCTCCAACATGATCATTAGCAGGATATTTAATTCCATTTTTAATAATTACTTTATTTTGTAAATGTTTTTGAGGCACCCAACTAACATTAAATCTTCCGTTTGGATTTGGTGTAAACTCTACTTTTGTATCTTGCATTCCGTTTTTCCACGAAAAACTTCCGCGAGTAACAAGAGCATTATATCTAGCTTCTTCATTATAATCAATTTGTTCATAAATTTTAGCTAAATTAAATATACTATTTTTAGTTTCATCTCTAAACGCATGTTCCTCGGTGCGGGGGAACTGTCTATAAAATTCATTTAATGCGTCTTGATCTCCTTTTAATCCTTCAACTTCATTTTCCCAATGCTCGATAACCCCAACATCGATGAATTGCCCATAATTGTCTTTAATCGGTTTTTCTGGCGTATTGAATACAGGTAATCCAAAAGAATCAATGAATCCTTCGAAGTTCCATTCCATAGGTATGAACAAACTATATAGTCCCGAGCGAGTCTGTCCATTGCGATTTCTTTTTGTAACGTCTGAGTCATTATATAGTTTTTTAAAGTTTTCGCCTCCTTTATCTAATGAGTTACTAGTTGAACCCATCATACATTTACCTATAACTCTTGAACCTAATCTTAATGTGGTTTTAGTTACACGCCAGTTGTTTAATATGTTTTCTGGTCTTTCCCATTTGCCGGCCTCATCATGTACAAGTAACGCAAGCTTTTCACCATCGTAACTATTATCACCAGTATTTTTCCAATCAATTGTGGTATCAAGGCCAGCCAGCTCTTCAACTTTTTCATTTACAATTATTTTACGTCTAGTAAATTTACTTGCGGGAACTCTATAAGCCAATTCTGTTTTAGGTCTATCCATCCCGTCTTGTATTGGTTTAAAGAAGAATGGATAATTGACGGATATTGGTACAACCTTGTCGGTAAACATTTTTTTAGCATCAGCCCCGGATTTTGATAAGATACCATATCTAGCGTCCGAGGAGATAGTAGCTTGGTTAACAGTTTCCGATGATGCCATGAATGAAAAGCCACTACGTCTATTTTTGAGGTAGCACATTCCGTAGCATCTTGTATCTGCTTTGCAAGCTTCCCAGAATATAAAGAATAATCTATTTGCTTCTCTAAACTCTGGCTTCCCAACATCAATCTTGGTCCACTGCAAGTACATATAATGAGCGCCAGTGATATAAGTAAGATTATTTTTGTTGTAAAACCAATAGCCTTCATCGCGTTTGGTAAATTCTCTATCAATATAAACATGCCACTTATTTTTAAACTCTGTTGGTAAATCTTTCCAATCAAATATCGTTTTTAATTTTGATAATTGTTTTGGGTATTCTTGTACCTCCCATTTGTTATTTCCTTTACTAATATTTTTTGGTGCAGGTGGTAATGCTATTTTAAGATTTTGGATTTGATATATTTCACCAATTTGACCAGTTTTTGATATAACGATAATATCATTTTCTTTATTGTAGCCATAGTTCCATTTTTTTGATTTATTAAGCCTTTTAATAGTATTAATTTTTACAGGCTCAACTATCTTATATAAAGTTTGTTCGTACATTATTTAGATCTTCTTTCAGCAAACCCCTTAAAGGTGTCATCTTTTTCTTGTACTGTTGTGCCCTCTATCAATGCCTTTTCTTGTTCAATACGATTAAGTATTTCAAAAGCATCGAATATAGCTAGCTTTTTTGTAGCTGCAGCATTTTTTAATCTATCTGCTGCTACATCTTCTTCTGAATCAACAATAGGCTCTTTTGCAACTTTAATTAATTCATCAACTGCCTTTTGCCCAGCTTGGATTATATTCTTTTTCGTTTCCTTGACGTTCATACTTAATTGTTATAAATTTAGTTAATACTCTATATAGTCTTTCACCATCAACAACAAACTCATATTCGCTATTTGGTCTAAAGCCAACTAAATCTCCTATATTAATATCATCAAGATTTTTACTTATATATTTTATAATTCCTCTATAAGGAACTTCTTTGTTATTTGATAATATATTATTAGATATAATCGGTTTTACAAAACAATATTCATCAGGTGCATACCATTTATTATTTCTTTTATATAAAAATATTTGATCTGGGTATACTAAGTATTTGTTTTCTTTATAAAAACTTTTTGTATTTACTTCTTTACCTTTTTGATTATACCATCTTCTAAAAACATTATGATGAACAATAACTTCATCATTAACTTTTATTTTTGTATTATTTTCTTTAGGTACCGCTAAAACTATTCCAGTACGACTTACATATCTGTGATCAGAAATTTCTGAATTTAATATTAAATTTTTATTTCCAATTTTTTTTATATTATCGTATCTTTCGTTTTTAGGTTTAACTATAAAACTAAATAAACTTTGCATTAATATTCTAAATTATATTCAACAGCAATAGCCATGTTTTTATTAAAATCTTTCCAAGGCAATACTTCTTTACCTTTTTTAATATAAATAGAAAATTTATCTTCTTCTTCTACTATTGAATCTATTGTATGGCCTCCATATACATCTTGGCCTACTGAGTAGTGCATTGCGTCATTTTTATAATCTCTTCCTATACTAATTTTTCTTACTAAAGATGTCATTACACTTCTAAATTTGATTCTAGTTTTCCAGTTTGCATATTTATTTTTACGTCTCCGTATTTATCTTTTAATTCCTTTTGGAATGTAGCAAAGTCACCTTGAACATCATGTATTGCGTGTAGTATCGCATGTTTTTCCATTTCAAGTTGACCAACTCTGGAAGTTGCATTATTTATTTTTTTAGCAAAATCTTGGATTTGCTCTAATTCGTTTTTGTTTACTTTTTTTGCCATATTAAATTAAATTATTTTTTATCTGCAAGAAACCAATCTTTATAAGTTTCTCTTTTTTTACATACATAATCAAAATATAAATCAACTTTTTGTTTCCAATTTTTATCTATTTCTGGATTAATAATTCCTGATTTATAATTTGAAAAAGTTTTATTAATATATTCTTTAGCGTTCCATTGGTTTGCTAATAAATGATTATTTATACAATAAAATGAACCTCTTTGTATATTATTCCAAACATCAATAGGTTCTGTTTTTTTACCAGTAACTACGCCATATACACAACTTTCACTTATATGTGTTGTATATACACCTGTTGCTTTTTGCAAATAGTAGTACATGTTTATATCTCTAGGTAGTATATTATCTTCACCAAAAAAATCTTTCAACTCACCTATAATTTGATGCGTTGTAATCGGATGAGGTTTAAAATAAATATTATCACCGTGTTTTTTAGATATATATTTCAATCTATTTAAACATACGTTTTCACGTACTTTATTAGATCCAGGTAAAATAACTATATAATCTTTTGAAGGATATTTATCGTACTCTTCTCTTCTATTTTGATACTTATTTGCATCATTATTTACAATTCTATCTATAAGCCATGAAGAGTAATCAAGAATTTCCGAGCTACTAGGGGTAGCCGCGTCTATCATCTGTTCATTTCTTATTTTAAAATTTAAAGGTTGCAAATAAAAACATCCTGCATATTCTGTATATGCCATTGTTTTAAAATATGGCATTTCTTCAGCTAGAACATCGTAACTATGCTCTAACCCGTGTTCTCCACACTTTCTAATTACATAACCCTCCACCGCTTCTAGGTCATATAATTGTTTTGATTTTTTTAACGGACCTATGCGTTTATTTAGCTCCGTTTTATTAAACATTTCCATAAAATTTGATTTAATTGAACATAATATATTTATTACATACTTTTATTCAATACTAATATAATTACCTACCGTCGCCAAATGAATGACCACCTAATTGTCCAAAATCACCACCACCCCAAAAACTAGTAGTTGTTGAAAAAACTGTAACTGTTGCAGTGCTAGTGTTAAATGTAGTAACAGTACTTGTATTAAATGTTGTACTAAATGTTGTTGATGTTGTTCTAAGCGTTGATACTGGAATACCTTCTAATTCATCAGCAGATGTACTTCTAGATTCTTCAAATGTTGTAGTCGTTGTATATACTGTAGTTGTTGTGTATACAGTTGTGGTGCTAGTGTTGAATACTGTTGTAGTTGATTTACTAGTTCCAAATGTTGTTGTATATACTGTATTAGTAGTAGTACTAGTATTGAATGTTGTTGTTGTAGTAGTACTAGTATTAAACACTGTATTAGTTGTATATACGGTTGATGTCTGCCTACTCTCTATTGTCGTTGTACTAGTATTAAACGTTGTTGTTGTATTAAACGTAGTGGTGGTACTAGTATTAAATACTGTATTTGTTGCAGTCGAAGTATTAAATGTAGTAGTAGTGCTTTTACTTGTATTAAATACAGTACTGGTTGTATATACTGTAGTTGTACTAGTGTTAAAAACTGTTGTTGTATTTGTACTAGTATTGAACGTAGTACTTGTAGTATACGTTGTAGTTGTACTTCTAGATTCAGTTGTATTTTTTGACGTAGAAAAAGTCGTAGTATATACAGTTGTTGTAGCAGTTGACGTGTTGAATGTAGTAGATGTAGTATATGTTGTTGTTGTACTTCTACTTTCAATAGTATTTCTGCTTGTTGAAAACGTCGTGGTAGTTGATTTACTTGTGCTTTTACTCGTATTAAATGTTGTCGTAGTATTGGTACTTGTATTAAACACTGTTGTTGTTGCATATACAGTGTTAAAAGTTGTAGTGGTGCTTTTTGAAGTTATAGTCGACGTGTTAAACGTTGTTGTTGTTGTATATGTTGTAGTAGTACTTCTAGACTCTGTTGTATTTCTTGAAGTTGCAAATGTTGTAGTAGTACTTCTACTAGTATTAAAAGTAGTTGTAAATACCGTTACAGTTACTGTGCTAGTGTTAAAAGTTGTTGTTGTACTTTTACTTGTATTAAAAGTTGTAGTCGTACTTCTACTCGTATTAAATGTTGTTGTAGTTGATCTAGATGTCGCAAACGTTGTGGTCGTACTTCGGCTTGTTGTTCTACTTGTATTAAAAGTTGTGGTAGTATTAAATGTTGTAGTGGTACTTTTATCAGTGACTCTACTAGTATTAAAAAAACTTGTATATGTTGTTGTTCTACTTGTATTAAAAGCTGTGCTTGTTGCTCTAGATGTAGCTGTATTTCTACTCTCTCCGGTACTTCTGGAAGTATTATAAGTTGTAGTTGTATTATATGTTGTTGTGGTATTAAAAGACGAAGTAGTACTTCTACTGGTATTATACGTAGTAGTAGTATTATACGCTGTTGTCGTACTTCTGCTTTCGACGGTAAGATCACTTGTAGCGAATGTTGTTGTTGTACTTCTACTAGTATTTGGCATTTTAATTTATTGTTTCTCCCGATATAGGAATTATTATTTTACCACCAATTTTTAAATTATTACTATAATTATTTAATAATTTTGTTTTATGGTCTTGTGTTACATCACCTGGTACAGCCCATAAATCACATATTATAATATTATATTGTTTTGATGTATTATATGTCCATTCATTATGTTGTATAACATTAATATCATTATCTATCCAAGTAACATAATCTATTATTTCTTGGTCTGATTCAATAACATCTAAAGAATCTACAGATTTATTTTTATAAATATAATCGGGAGCATTACCTAAGTATAAACCTAAATATAATATATCAGCCCACGCTAATCCATCGTATTGAGCAGCAGTTACATCCCATCCACAACATCCACCACCATCGCCTGCAAAATTTTTAGCGGGTATTTCATGATTATATCTTTGATGTAATACATCTTGTTTGTATTTAAACAAGGACATAGTATACCAGTCTGATTCATTTTTTTGTTTATTAACTTTTTCTACAACAAAATTTTCTCCGTTGTGCGCTGGTATTAAGCTTTCATCAAAATAAGTTTCCATATTATATTTGTTTAAATTCTACGTCAATTTCATCTACTTCGTTATAGTTAACATATTTTAATCCTTTCCATTCTATAACAGCTCCCGGTATGTGTTCAACTTCATCAGCCATAACACCTTGCCATGTTCCTTCACCGTACTTAGCGTCTATAAATTTAAATGAATATATATTTAATCCGCTTGGCGATATACCTATTAATTTAATATCTCGTTTTAATGATCTATCCGAAAATCCACCACCACAAGAAGTAAGTGACGTTACAGTTCCGCCTGCGCCAATTTCGTATTTATGTGTTGGCGAAAATCCAGATGCATTTTGAGCTCCATAAAAACCAGATGATAACGGGAAGCTTGTATTATTTTGTGCATAAACCTGTGAGCCTGTCTGAGGTAAACCACTAGATACATTAGTTCCAAAGAATGTATTACCTAAAAATTCAAAACATACAAAATTTGAACTACTACTACCAGTTGAAGTAAATGATGTTAATGAAACCGTTGTTTGATATACTGTAGTTGTACTCTTACTAGTATTAAAAGTGGTTGTAGTTCCATACACTGTTGTTGTACTCCTGCTTTCACCCGTGCTTCTG
>Ga0098038_1000499_pt1 | contig 17493 bp, 21 predicted proteins | sample 5B_taG_FD_75051 | JGI IMG/M metagenome (GOLD analysis project Ga0098038, IMG submission 75051) | Marine viral communities from the Subarctic Pacific Ocean - 5B_ETSP_OMZ_AT15132_CsCl metaG | ecosystem: Environmental > Aquatic > Marine > Oceanic | place: Pacific Ocean | collected 2015-01-08 | reverse complement strand
CCTCTGACTCAAGCCTATCCTCTGGCGGGGGCACCTCGACAACCTCAGATAATTGTTGTCTGATCAGCCCTCTGACGAATTCTTTGGATAATTTCATACTTTAGGTCTCCAATACACTATAAATAGTACCTAAGTAAATCAATTAAACCCAATATCAATGATTTCTTTTTCAGGAACCATTAGATAGTGATAAGGGGCACGAACCAATACTCGCCCTTTTGAATCAGCATCAATGCTCATTTGGACAACCTCGGTTCCTCTAGGTATCTCTGTCATCATTTTGCCGATTGGATCATAAAACCAATCTGTGCCAGAGCCAGAAATCATTTGATAAGAAAAAGGCTCGTTTTCAGCACTGCCCGTGTTGGCGAATAAGTAATCTAATAACACTTTTAACCCCTCAAAATAACTAGGGTTGACATATGACAAAAGACACCTCTATGGTAAATCGACACCATTTATACTGGCAATGCTTGCCTTTGCGGTTCCCATTATTGTAGAAATGTTACCTATTGCTGCGGTATTGATTGATGCGACTTCTGCACCCCCTGTCGCTAGGGTATAATTTAAAACAAGGGGTGTAGATCCTGTTCTTCCGTCAATGTCAAAGCGATTGCGATCAGTTGGCGCGTTATTAGTAAAATCACGATCATGGTTAAATATGACAACATTGAAAACATTGTTGCTTACCATATCACTCAATGCTGTAGAATTAAAGGTTATTGATAGAGCACCCGTGCCGGTTACCGTAAAAGCACTCGAATATGCTGTGGCTGTTGAAGCATATGAAGCCCCTGACTGAGCAGCAGTGCAGCCCGGAGCAGATGTAAAGTCTGCGGCTACAATGTTTGTTGATAGATCTGGCTTTGAACCTTTTACGAGAATACCTGCTACACCGCCGCCGCCGTCGTCAAGAAATGTATTAATATTAACATCTAGAGTCGCACTAGCAACGGTTGACGTGATGCCTGAAGTATCAAACGCATAAAAGGCTCTAGTTAGAAAAACGCTACCCCGAAATACAGACGCAATAATGATATCATCAGTATCTGATGGGTCTACGAATGTAGAGAACGATCCATTACCGTCTCTGGCGTCGGCAAAATCTGAGTCTGCCTCTCGAATGACGGCGCTGGTGCTGGCGCATGCAATGGTTGGCATTATACCACCACCTTTGGTAAGTAATATTTTGCGCCGGATGAATAGGGGTCTTCTACTTCAACTTCTTCATAACTAACATTATCAACAAAGCCATATGCGTTGTCGCGTCCCGTTAAACCATGATGGTTCCAAAACGTTATAATACTTCCAGATTTTGTTAATCGATCGCAGGCATCTTTAAATTTAGGAAGTTTCTTATCGCCAAAAGTGTCATAAAATATCCCATCGTATATACCCAAGCTACCTGTTACATCATGCCAGCGACCCTCAACAACAATTACATTTGGTTTGTCGTCTGCCCAAACTTTTAATTTTTCTATCACTTGAGGGTGACTTTCAATTATTGTGTGGGAATCAGGGTTCTGTTGTTGAATGTAGTTGGCAGATATGCCCATGCCAAACCCAATCTCCAATATGTCTCCCCCGTTTTCACAAACCACCTCTGCGTGTCGCTTCATTAGTGGATCTTCCCATGAGCCCATAACTTCCTGATTTCTGTGTGAATTGTCAGGATTATCCTCCACAGTAATAGCTGTATCTGTAAAGATTAGGTTTTGCTGCTCAAACTTAAGTGACATTACGCAATCACCACATGTGTGTTATCTGGTTTAAAGTAGATAAGGCAGTCGCCCGAGCCTGCGTCTTTTTCTAGACCAAAGCCGATAACTCTAATAAAATCTCCACTGCTAGCCGGTGCGGTAAATGTTATATGACCGGCTGTGGTATCAGATATGTATACAGGTGCCCCAACTGCAAATGTGCCGTTAAGCTCACCAGCGGCAACTCTCATTACGCCCTCAAGCAAAACGCCCACCGTTTGTGGGTTACCGCCTAGCCCAAGACATAACAACTGATTGGTTCCGTTAGCATTTGATTGTGTAGCTGCGTCTGCTTGGGTCCAAGTAGAGTTAGAAGCTTTTAAATAAAATACTTGACCTGCTGTAAGACTTGAGCTACTGCCGGGAGAGTACCTAAGAACTTTTCCTGAGTGATACTCACCCGCAGCCAGACCCCCCATAGTTGTACTGTGCAAGTCGTCTAGGACAGCAAATCCTCCTTTATGATTATTCGGGGCTGAACCACCAACTGAAACAGTGTCGTTTTCACCGTCAACAAAAAACATACTAGTATTATTGGCGGTCTCAACCCTAAAATCATTTTCTGCGTTGGCGGCTTCGTTAAAAACAACCCCAGCAGCAGTAACAGATAAGGCAACAGCGTTGGTGCTGTGAATTTGGGTTGTAAAGTCTGAAGTGCCTTTATTGATATGAAGCTCTTCTGCACTTGCGTCCAAGAAAATAGCTTCGTCTTCAGTGGCTGATTCTACTCGGAAGTCGCAATTGATGCCTTCTCCGTTAACAACGACTTCTGGAACCACCCCGTTCGCAACGTCTTCACCACCGAGAGAGAGAAGTTGTCGCTGCTGATGTGACGCTGACGCACCGTTGGCAGAGCAAAGAAATTGTATCGAGGCTCCTTCATCACCATCTGTAATGTCGGTTGCATTGACAAATATAGTAGCATAATTTGTCATAGCGTCGGCTGAGTTGTTTGCTTTAAATCTTAGAAGCCCAAGATGCATATCATCAGATTCTGAGGTCGTGTTTCGTTGAAAAGCTATTTTCGGTGCGTTGGAGGCGTCACCGTTGTTCACTAGTGCTAGGGTAAACGCCTGCGATGCACAGGAATCTTCAATTACAACAGTTGCAGCTTCAGCGCCAGCTCCGCCGCCAACGCCAGCCGGGGTGGCATCGTTAATGATCCGCAATGCACAAGCGCCAGTAGCATCGACATTATCATTGTGAATTTTAACCAAATCTCTAGAGGTAGTGTCATCATGATTAGAATTAATATTTAGGGCTGCGCCAGATGTGAGTCCATTTGCTTGGATATCCATTACATTGGCGGTTGTATTTGAAGCATCGATATCAATCGCAACCGCTGTTGTGTTGGAAGCGTTGATGTCCAAGCATATTTGATCTGCGTCGTTGTTATCAAGCAGCACAAGTGTTTCAGCATCAGCGGATCCATTGAAGACTTCTAGCAACGCTAGCGGTGTGCCAGTATTTCCTCCAATACTCATTCTGTTATTGCCGCCGTCAACAAAAAGAAAGTGTGTATCAAGATTTGTCTCAACGCGGAAGTCTGCGTCTTTTGAATCTTCGTTAATAACAACGCCCTTTTCACCGCTTATTTCAAAGGCATTTTGAAATACGCCAGCATTATAAATACCAAAGATCATACTTGCATCTTCAGAACCATTTGTTATGTCTTCTGTTTCAACCACAATCGAAGCATATGTTTCGTCAGCGTTGGCGCTATTCACAGCGTTAAACTTTATAGCGCCGATGTTTGCATGGTCTGTTTCACCAGTGGTCGAGGAGCGATTAAATTTTAATATTGGCTCGACGTTTGCGGTTGCATTGGAGTTTTTTATTTCAACAATTGCGTGTGTTTCTTGAGCCGTGGATTCAACCATCAATATAGGATCGCCGTCGCCTCCAATGGCGTCGTTAACAAGGTGCATAACAACAGCGCCGGTAGCAGCAGTGTTATCATTTTTGACAGTGACCAGTGTTCTGGATGATGTATCTGCCGAATCAGAAACAAGCTTTAGGATGCCGCCTGTTGTAAGACCGTTTGCTGAAATGTCTATAGCATTACCTGTTGTCAATGAGTTACAATTAATATCAAATACATCACCGGTTGTCGTCGCAGTGCTTATAAGCACATCTTGTCTAGTGCCCGCTGCATCATTGAGAAGTTCCAAACAAGTTGCACCAGTCGCATTAGCGTGGTCATTATGAATTTTTGCGATTGATCGGATGCTGTTATCGTCCTCGTCGGATTCAATTAGAAACGCGTATCCATCTGACCGAAGACTGGTAGGGACAATCTTAACAACTGCTTTACCATCACCTGTTGAAGATGTGATATCTAGAGTGGGATCATCATCACTACCCGAGGCTGTTATTTTTATTCCTTTGCCGCCACCATCATTTACAATCTCAAGTGGTGTTGCCTCTCCAGCACTAGTATGGTCGTTGTGGATTTTGACCAAGCTGCGCGTTGAGTTTGAACTTGAATTAGAAACAAGGTTTAGGATACTACCTGTCGTGAGAGCGTCGGCGGATGCGTTGAGGAGATCACCAGAAGTAAGCGAGTCTCCAATGAATTTGGTAAGGTCCACGGTGTCGAGCACGCCTGTGACAACCAGCGCGCTTCCGGCGTGGGTGGAGTAATTTTGGTTGATATGCACAAGGTGTGCCCCTTGAGCGTCATGCGTGTGTGTGGAACCATCTGAGGAACCGACAATTTGAACTCTAGCAATGTCTGGGTCATTGGTGCCTATACCTATTCCATTTTTAGTGCCATTAACAAAAAACATATTTTGTACATTATTTGATTCCACACGGAAGTGAGACTTAATACCGGCTTCGTTGACAACTACCGAAGTGTTCGTGCCGTTGGTTGTATCTTCGCCGCCGATGGTAAGAAGCTCTTGTAATGCAGATGCGGATGAGGTGGCACCTGTTGTTGCGACACTAAAGGTAAGTTTTCCTCCTTCGTCGCCATCTGAAACATCAGAAGCTTCACCTAGAATCTGAATATAACGATGCATATCATTATTATCATTAGCGCCATCAAAAGCTATTAAACCGAGATTCATATCATCGGCTTCAGAAGTGGTGTCGGTGCGTGAGAGCACTAGGGAGTTCTCTTTTCCTGTATTAGTGCCGGTAAACCTTAACTCAAGACCGTTACCGCCGCCCGCGTGTTCAATTAACGCGGTCGCTTCGCCGAACACGTCAGGTTGTGCGTCATTTTTCAGATGCAAAAGATGCACTTGACCGGCGCTGGTGTCATCTTGGAAAACCTTGATTAATGATCTAGCATCACCAGTGTTTGATGAATTTGATGTTATGTTTATAGCACCGCCTGTCGTAAGGGCGTCGGCTGTGATATCCATTACATGGGCGGTTGTGTTGCTTGCGTCAATATCAATTGCAACTGCCGTGGTATTGGCAGCATTGATATCAAGGGCAATTTGATCGACATCGTTATTGTTTAGTTGAAGCAGAGGTATCCCAAAGGGAGCAGAAGCGGCTTTGTTTGTTATCTCCAAGGTTCCTTGTGGCGAGGGGAATCCGTTGGCTACAGGGAGAGAACCTGAGCCGATAGACATTGAGTTAGTATTGCCGTCAATAAAAACAAATCCCGACACATCATCAGTTTCAATTCGAAAGTCAATATCTTGTCCACTATTGTTAAAAACAGCTTCGTTGTTTTTTAGTTCTAAGGCTGACTTTTGATTGGCGTTTTTGATGATTTCAAAAATGATAACACCGTCTTCTTCGCCGCCACTGTTTGTCTCATCATTTATTTCAGCCCTCATAGAAGCATAAAGCGTCGTGTTGCCAGCGTCGTCTTTGCCGGAAAATAAAAGTTTACCTAAGACATCAGAAGAAGAAGGAGAAGCACTATTTCTTAAGAAGTGCATTTTTGGTGCCGCCGCAGCGTCAGCGTCTGTTGACTCGATCAACACATCAGCAGTAGCACTGGTTGAGTCGTTTACAAGATGCAGTAATGTGGTATTCGTTGCAGCGGTATTATCATTTGTGATCTTTACAAGAGATCTTGCGTTGGTCTGGGCTGAATTAGAAACAAGGTCTAAGATGCCGCCTGTCGTGAGAGCGTTGGCGGACACTGATATCACGTTGTTACCTGTTAGAGCGTCGGCGTCGATATCAACTACATTTGCCGTTTCATTTGCAGCGTTTATATCAAGGGCGACCCTGCCGACTACATTGTTGTTGAGCATTACAAGTGGAACGCTATCAGAAGAATTGTTCGTAACTTCAAGTGTTGATAGTGGGGAGTCTGTGGAATCACCAATGCTTATCCTGTTAGAAGAAGCCTCCATAAAAAACATATGGGATTCGTCGGCAGATTCAATTCTAAAATCAATATCCACACCGGCTTCATTAAAAGTTACATCGTTTTGAGTATCTTGAGTAAAATCCAAAAAGTTGACGCCACCGGCTTGAATATTTATATCATCATCTGTAAAATTGATAAATGTATCTGTATCGCCCACATGGAAAATTTTGGCAGAGACACCTAAATCTGTTCCATCAAATGTTAGGTTCGAAGAAGCACCAAAAGAGCCTGCGTTATTAAACTGAATTTGGGTATTGGAGCCTGCTGGGGTTCCACCACCTCCACCGCCACTTGTTAAATCAAATTCGTTCCCTGCGTCGTCTTGAAAATATAAATTATTGTCTGTGCCTTTAACGTATAAAGAGCCAGTTCCCTCGTTTGGTCTGGGCAGCGCAGATGCTGACGCAACAGGGATTAATATTGGAGAGTGAAACTGTGTAACGGCACCTGATAGTGCGGTTAAAAAACTAGCGCTATGATAAGTGGTCGCACTGCCACTTAAAATTCTAGTTCTGTTTCTTGCGGTTGCATTTGCAACTTTTTGCTTAAATCTAGAGTCGTTGGACATATCTTATAACCTTAATAAATAGTCAAGAGACAAGCTACCAAGTTGTTTCCCATGTGACATAGCAAAGAGGCTTTTATACTTCCTGTTTTATATCTAAACCACCCAAATAAAAAAGAAGCCGGTATCAGACCCAAAACATGTAAAAAATCAATGTGAACTGCGGCGAATAATAGGCTGTTTAAAATGAAAACGTTTTTCTCTGTAAAAAATTTCTTCATAACATCCCAAAGGATTCCCCTAAAAATAACTTCTTCTAATATTGGTGAAACAAAAACGATACTTAAAAGCATAAAATACTGTATAAATCCGTAATTTTCTGCCGAAAGAATTTCTCGGATAAGAACCAAATTCTCAGATTCTGTTGCTGGATACCAGCTAGACAGGGCAGTTACAATGATGGCGGGAACAATACTTACAAACATCCCGCTAACTAGAGCTTTTAAATATAAATGCCTCATGGCATTTCCTCTAGCATTTTATCGATGTGCAATCCAGCACAATCAATCTTTTTTGATGTTACATTGTAGTGATTACAAAAGCCAGAAAAGCGCCCTTTGTAGACATCCGAATTTACCCCGGTGTCTAACCCACCTGAAGTCATTGGAGCCCTCAGAGGCACATTACAAGCCTCAGAAACAGCTTTCCATAATGCTTTAAGAGCTTCAAGCTGAATTGGGTAAAATCCAAGGTGAGTTTCAAGAGTTCGCCCATGAACAATTGCATCGGTGACAATTGGTCTTGGACCAAGCCTATTCGTATACCAATCTTGGTATTTTGTATAGAAGGCATTGCTTATCTCGACGCCAACACTTTTTGTGTTAACGGTGCTATTGCCTGCATGCCAAGCTTTGTGCTGCATGTCGAGAAGTTGGTAAATTGTGCCGTCGTTGTCTATGCAAAAATGAACGCTGACCTTTCTTTGATTCATGACTTTAGCACATGACTTAGAATTTAGACATACATCCCAGTGATTCACAAACATGGATACATCTCTTGGCTCTTTGCCTGAATAATCAGTATATGTGCCCTTGTTCATGCGAAGACCACCCGGCTCATCCCAAGTCACAACCTTGTCCCACTTAATAGGAAAAAACTCACCATTATAGATGATGTGTTCGCCTTTGGGCTCATAATCGTCAATGTTGGCTTCTCTTTCTGTGAAGATACGCCGGTAGGTGGAGGGTCCACAAAGACCATCTGCTTCTATTCCTAGACTTTTTTGAAATTCAATAATTTTTTCTGTTAAAGTCTCGTTGAAATCATTTGCGCCAAACCAATTGGGCTTCCATCCATAACGACGAGATGAATTAATATTATACTTTACTTTTGAGTCCATGCGTTACTCCGCTCTCTATAAAGTAAATAGTTTTATCTTTGTAAAAAAACACCAACAGAATCAACAGGGACAACAAGACCAATTTCTTCAATTATTGCAGGTGCTCCAGTAATATCTGATCCAACATCAACGGCTGACACAACACCTAAAATCCTACCCCTACTATCTAAAACTACAGACCCAGAAGCGCCGCGCCAAACATAAGAGTGAATTATGGTCATTTGCCTATCATATCCCGCCACTTTTCCTGCGATAGTTAGCAGGGTGTAACCATTCGGGTATCCACTGTAAAATACTTCGGAGCCTATTTTGTTGTTGGTTGATATTCTCCACTTTAATGGCTTTCGTGTAGCCATGCCCTGTATTGATACAAGCGCAACATCATTTTCGCTGTCTACAAAAACAACGTCTCCTATAATAGTTTCTTTGCCATTTTCTATCATGGCATAGGGCGTACCACCAACCACATGCGCGGCGGTTAAAATATAAAATTGATCTTTATAAGCAATGTAAGCCCCGCTTCCGCTTATTTGATCTCCCATAGCGTTAAAAGTCTGTATTTCAACCGCAGCATTTCTACTTTGCTGTTTTACATCGCCAGCAAAAAAAGATACACTCTGCCAATCCATATTTGTGACATTCCCAGCATCACAAGTTGTGGAACCAGCACATCCCACGAGAATAAAGCAAAAAAATAACCTAAATAAAACCCCCATTTTATTTCCCCCTATTATTATATAGGGGCTGCGGAGGCTTATTTGGAAGAAAATTTTATTTCTTGACTAACTGCTTGTTTACGATGCTATAGCCATCAACAACGCCAACATTTATATAATCAAAGCTGTCAAGTAGGCAGACCTTCTGCTCGGCAAATTTTCCTGTAACGTAGAACGTGCATACTTGACCAACCACCTCGGTAAAGAGGGCGGGGATTCCATCGCGAGGGACCGTCTTGGCATGAATATTATAAGCTCTTAATTCTTGATGAATTGAGCCCTTTTCTTTTGAAGATGTAAACCCAGCGGGTTTTTTGGGTTGTATGTGCGTCATGTAATCATGAACAGCCCTAAACTTCATGTTGGTCTCGTTATCGAATACGGGGTGCTCAGAATCAGCCGTAGAAACTTGAAGAATGCCCGTATCTTCCACAGATTGTCTCATTCTATCAGCACCAGTTACATCAACATCGAGACCAATCTCATAAGGGTGGTAATCAACTGGCTCAACCTGAACCCGAGAGCCAATTTGTTTATACATCTTTTCAACAAATGGAATTAGCGCCTCAAACGCAGGAACTGCTCGCTCTTCAAAAGTCGGAGCAGCGAGGTAGGCTTCCGCTACCAGTTCAGAATAAAGATCCCAACCATCAGGTCCGGGCTTAAGCATAAGCTTTTCACTGAGAAAACCTTTCCAGTTTTCCATTATAAGCTTCATGTCAGTCTCCTGTGTAACCACCCGGTGATTTTTCACGATAGTATTTGGCTATTGGGTGCTCGCCGGGAGGCATTTTTGCAGCGGCGGCTTGTCGTGCTTTCTTCGCAGCCCGAAGCCTTTCGATTGCTTTATCAATTTCGTTTGCCATTTGCTCGCCGGTAGGATAACGAACATTATCTTTTATTTTTCTTGCGTGAAACTTAACGCCCATTAACAAAGAAAATAAACGTGACTCCTCTGACCCTACTGTTGGTAATGGCGCAAAGGGACCTTTCTCTCGTTTGTAACCAAGACCCTCTTCGGCGTCAGCAACAACCTTGTCCATTGGAACTCCAGAGGTCATATCATCCCACAAATCAAGAAGCAACGATCTCTCCCGTGGGTTTCGCATGGCAAACTTGAGATAAGATTTTGTTGTCACATCTTCAAACATATCTTCTTCTTCGTTAATCATTTCCATATCTGCTATTCTAAGTAACTCTTCAGCTTCTCTACGACTGTCTTCGTCATCAAGAAGTCCGGTTGCAAAATAGTCTTCCATGCCAGCAGCGCGGACAGCATCTAGAAGATCAGCGTCTGACATGCTTGAATATTTATCGCTATGTGGCTGCATACCCTCTGCTTTTACACAGTTGCGGTAAGTGCGCCCAAACATTTTTTTTGTTTTTCGCTTAGGGTGCGTCTTATATCCCTTCTGGCATCGCTCGTCAAGCTCACCCTTAATCATCTCTTTCAAGAGACTGTTCGTGATCTTCATTATATTTTCTCCGTCTTGCAATCTTTGGGCAAATAGGATTTTGGACGCTTTTTATATTCCTCTAAAACAGGTTGTCTCCACTTAATATAGGGACAAAACATTTTATACTCTTTTTTATCTTTAAGATAAAATTCAAGACCAAGAACGCTATTTTTTAAATCTCTAACGCCTTTCTCGCACTCTTCAACATCATCTTTAGAACTATCTTCTCTTTGTTCTGTAGGCGTCTCTTCCACCGGCACAGGTGTATATCCAGTATCGGTTGCAAGCACCAAAGGAATGATAAGCCACCTCATTGTGTAGCCACCATGGTTTCAATTCGCTGTAAAGCAGCCTTCATGTACTCTATATCTTTTTCTATAGAAATAATAGCTTTAGAATTTTCTTCAGCTTCTTCTACTTTTTTTTCTAGAGTAGCAACGTTGCTCTCAGCATCTCCAAGATCATTTTGAAGCTGTGCAACAGCAATGTTTACGTTCCACACCCACCCGGCAAGAGGAACAATTAGTACGCCGAGAACGACGGTGAATATTTTCCATACCCATTCATTAGTGATAGCCATGTCTTAAATAGTTTTAACCCATTGTATTTCCTCTTCAGAAACAACTTTTTTCTTATCTAAAACAAGACCAAAATATTTTATTGCACAACGCTCAACATATTCAGCGGTTGGTCGTCTATGAAAAACATATTTTTTAGGCACTATATACATGACTCCGTAACGACAGTCGCGGATGCCGGGTCCAAAGTTTGTATACCCAACGCCGCGATCTCCTGATTTAAATAAACCATCAGGATGCGAAATACCAACGAAATAGACATAATAGTTTAAATCCTCCAAACAAATGCACCCCCTTAAAATATATAGGTGTTTATTCGAGGCAATCACCAAGATAATCATACATAACCTGAAACAACTCGTCTCCAATCAAGGTTCCACGGTCTTCTAGAATGACAGAGTTAGAGCTAATATCATAGTACCAACCTTTTTTCAAGGGTGCCCCATCAAGAAAAACTTCAATGCTTCCGGGCACAGCCACCTTGGTAAGAGGATATTGAGTAGCGATAATATAGTTTGAGTTCGCAATCGTATTGAGATTATCACCCCAAGGGCTACAAATGTCAAGATACATGCCGCCAGTAAGATTACTTTGATCAATATATCGATCACCCATGCCTAGCCCACATCCAAATCCAAGACTTACAACAGAGTGAAAGAAAAATAACTCTTCTTCTTTAATGCTAAGAAAAAAATCGTAGTATTCTAGCTCGGTAAGCGGACTAAAATCGTCCTCATCGGACACAACCACAACAGAAAGAGCAGCATCTTCGCGAGGCTGGATCGGACCCCTTACAGGATCTAGGGCTTGTTTTGCCATTTCTTGACCCATCTCTGTGGCATCTCCACTATTACCAACCAACACAGCGTCAGAAAACTCTTTTGCAGGGTCACGGCTATCTGGCGTAATATTTTCTGAAACTGGAACTGGATTATCGGTTGTTATAACAGAAATTTGAAAATCTACACCAGCATCCATAAGGTCGTCAATAAAGTTCTCCGCATTATCAGCTAATCCAGACTGCTCGTCTATCATGGAGCATGAATTATCTACAACAAAGAGTATATCTGCTTTATTTATTTCTTCTTGTTCGAAAACATCTATTTGATTGCCTGATGCTTTGCCTACACCCTCATGAGTAATCATTTGTTCTCGTTTGCCGAGAGCGTTAGAATGTATAAACATGCGCCCGGTATCAGGTATGAGATCTACTTCGTTAAACTCAAAAGTTAAAACTAGCTCTTCACCCGGCTCAAGGATGATTGGCAACTGATACTCTGTCGCAAGTTCAAACTCAGGTGTTGCAGCATAATCTAAATTATCAATTACAAGCGACTCGGTGCCTATACTTGAAATGGTCAAGTCATATTCATATTCACAATTTACATCAACCTCGCCAAAATCATAATCATATGGCTCAATTAAAATCTGAGCGTAGGTCTCTTCGGGCGGATCTGGTATGTCTATATTTACAGGCGGCACAGTTTGTTGCTCAATCGCCGTGTCTATGGTTGGGGAGGGCGAGTTGCCTTTGCCTCTGAAACCATATTCTTGGTCACAAGAGAACAAAAAGCAAAAAACGCAGAATATCACCCCCCGATGCATTCATAAGCCCCCCTATTATGCATGTCTATAAGTACATAGGGGCTCGAATGTCTATTTCTCTTATTTTTTTATTTTTCAAGTCCATCAGCAATTTTATCTGCCAGCATACTAGCCTCTTCTTTGTAATTTTCCACTGACGTTTGAACATTTGTTGTCGCTAATACAAAGTCTTCGAGATAATTGATTGCCCGATCATTAGGAGCGCCGTATGAGTCGCCAACATAGTCTCGCCCATCGGTGGGAATATAGTCTTTGGGCTCAATGCCGTCGCCACCATATGGGACAAAATTACGCAGCATCTTTTCAATATCACGTTCACCACGAATATCGTAATATTTTCCTCCTATGTCGATACAAATGTGAAAAATATCCATATTGTAGAATGAATTGAATGGAATTGGATAACCATCTTCATAATCGTCAGCGTCAGCAATGATTACTATTTTAGCATTGTTGATTCCTCGTTTTGCCAACGCCCTCAACAAAGCCACAGCAAAAACACCACAATCACCATTCTGGGCGAGAGAAATTTTATCGCCTTTTTCTTCGCCCAAGTACCTATTCCAGTTTTCAAGTAAAAGCTTCATTTAAATATTCTCCCAAATTGGCAGTCCTGTGCCATCGGTAGCAAAGGTTCCGTCGTTCCCGTTTTCAGAATGATCTATTACAGTGGCTCCAGACCCTTCATTAAGTTTCCAATATCCAACCAATCCGCTTTGTCCTGTAAAGTCTGTTCCGGTTCTGCCCGCATTATAAATATCTTCTATATAAGAAGAAGACTGTTCTTTATCAAAAATAGCTAAGTGGCTGAGAGCGCACTTCCATCCTTGGTTGTAAACGCCAACATTATTACGCGCTCCGATAAACATGCCGCTAGTTCCGCCGCCTGTGGCACTCCAATTTATAGCAGTTGTTTTGATATGTACGCCATTTAAATATATTTTGTGATCTACCTGCCCCTCGCTTGTGCTAGCACGGTCAGCGTATGTTGCTGCAAAATGAATAAACTTGCCAGTCTTTAATTCATTGGATTCATTAAATAGTCCAGCAAGCTGTGGGTTAGTAGTGGCTCCCATTGCAGTCCAGTTACTCCGTACCCTTTCGTCACCAACGCCAGCGTATATTGCATTTGCTGTATTGATACCATATGCAAAACGTTGATTACTGTTATGTCTTCTACCAAATGCAAGCATGAGGTCGCCTACTTCGTCTGGTCTAACCCAATAAGAGACAGTAAACCCTAAATTAAGATCAAAGTCATCGGGGTTAAAACCAGTTGTCAAATATGATCTGCTTCCTTCGGCACCACCAAATGTTAGCACATAATTTCGAACCTTCTTTTTGCCTCTTGTCGGCTTACGCCGTTTCGCCAGCAGATTATCACGTTTAAAAACCTCCAATGCTTGCTCAAAATCCAAATAAGCTAATCTTTGGTTAAGGGGGTCGGATAACCAAGTATGCCAATCAAGTTCCTGAAGAGAGGGTTCACGATTTTGGATTATAATCCTTATTTCTTTAAGGTTGTCATCCTCTTGCTGAAACTGATCTCTTATTTGGGATAGCAAAGTATCAAATTGGTTATCCCATTTCTCTTCTGCTAATTTTTCTTCTCTTTGGGCACGTTTCTGTCGAAGGCGTTTAACTTCTTGCTGCTCTAGAAGACACTTTTGACGATAAGCGTCCTCTTCTTGCTTGCGGGCTTCGGCTTCCATTTTGGCAATTCGCTCTGCTTCTTTTTTAGCTCGCAGCTTTTCTTCGCGGAGCCATTTCTTTTCCCACTTTTTTTGTCGAGATTTAATATATTCAAAGCCCATTTGCAATCCTTAAGTGTTAAGATTTTACTCATATTTCTCTGCAAGCCCTTCTGTTAGTAGAAGCTCGTTAATATTTTGTTTATCGATGAAAATTGTTCCCAAGCACCGCCCATATTTACCAACACCATGGGACTCAAGTACAAACATGCCCTCAGAAGCTCTCAGAAGCTCTGTGAGGCGTTCCTTGGTCTCATACCCCCTCTCCTTCTCCTCTAGGTCTCTCGTCCTCGTCTCGGGCGCGTCAATCCCCAAAAGTCTAATTCTTTTATGTGTCCAGACATTAAACCCTAGATCAATCATGGCATCAACGGTATCACCATCAATTACGCGATCTAATTTTGCTCTGTACTTATACAATTGGTCTACCAAGCATGATTTTTAATTCACCCGGCTTTCCTTGAATTGTTCTTGTGTACCAGCCATCGACTCCGGGGTATTTACCCTCTGGGTGTGCCCCTAGCCATTCAATTGGTTTGGACGGACCAAGAATTGTTTGCACAGTCTCTGGATCTGATACATGTGGCACATCAAAGTATTTAATCATGACGTGCGCTAAACCTTTTGACATTTCGCCGTAGTTTCCGGGTGTGCTCATAAGCTCAGCAGTCTTGCTTTTATAAGCTTCGATACCTGCTCTGGTTCCATCATGCCCCGCAGCAGTGCTCTTGAGACCAAAGGGCTTAGTTTTGCCAACCTTTAGGGCATCTGGCTCAGGATCATCGTCTATATCAATGGCAGACCAATAATCTGCGTCTCCCGGTAAGTCACCGGGGCTTTTATAATCAAAATTGCCACCTATATCTTTGTAGGCATTTTGTATAAGCTGAAACATTTCTTCTGCAACGTCAACATTTGCAGGGTCCTTAGCCATTTCAATTTCGTCTGCACTAAACTCTGCCCACTCTCCCTTCGGGATCTCAAAATCTTCCCATTTTTTTTCTTGAAGCCCATCAGGTTCATGATAGGGATTATCGCTAAGATACTTAGCCATTTTAGGATCGACTTTTTCTTCTTTCACAAACTTACGCCAGCTTTCAAGTATGAGTTTCATTGTTAGCTCCTTAAAACACCATAGAAATAGTTCGACCAAGCCTGTTGTGCTTCGGTAAGCTCTCTTGGGTCGTGCTCTCGGGAAATGTCTCTACCTGTTGCTTTTGGTCTGTCTTTAAGATATTCTCCACTTCGACGGCGCGAATAATCATTTGGAACGCGGAACTTTTCGCCACTGGGCATGATAACAGCAAGATCACCAGCTTGATTGGTTTTCATAGCAACCATTTCAACCCAAGAATCCCAAAGTTGGCGAGAGATATTTGCAGCCTGTGTGGTGTCGGCGATTGCCTTAAGAAACTCAACATAATTCTTTGCAAGTCGGATACCTCCACCCGTAAGAGAAATAATGTTGCCACCTTGCTTTTTCTTTCCGGGGGTTCTAAATGAAGCCATGCCTGACTTTTTGTCAACTTTTATAAGTTTGCCATCTGGGTCAAGACCTTTATAAAGATTCATGTTGATCGAGTCAATACATCCCATTCTTCCAATAACAAGTTGTGTGGCGAAAGCTGCCTTTGGAAGCCCAAGACCGGGAACCGTCAGAAGCTTTGTATAAACGTCAAACATCGCTTCTTCCGACTCAAGAGGACCAGCAGCGTTGTTGTATCGATTGATAGGCTCCATGACAGACTTATAAAAAGATTCACGGTTTTCCCAAATACTCTGGATGGCATTCTTTCGGAAGCCAAGCGTAAGCATTCCAATCTGCTTTGGAAGGGCATAAAAATCTTTTCCATCTTTCTTAATCATATTTTTTGGATCAAGAAGAGCATCGTGCTCTCTAATATATGCCATGAGCATTGGGAACTTCTCAACGACATCATACCAGCGAGAACGCTGGGTTGCAACAACAAATATAAGCATCTCAGCCATACCGTCAGGTGATGATTGAGCATATTGGTTAATTACGGGATTAAACTCACAAAAGCCAGAATCCAATTCGGTTCTTAGGTCAAGAATGTTCTCATCAGGGATATCTTCAAGATTGTCCTCTTTTTCTCCCTCTTGTTCAACAAACTTTCTAAAGTTTTCCATAATAAGCTTCATTTTATAGTCTCCCAGTACAATAAATAGTCAAGTTGAGGCAGATTACAGTTTACTTTCTAATTTTATTTTAAGCATTGTGTTTTCTTGCTCAATAAACGACATTTTCATCCTTAAAGCAGCCACTTCGGTCTTCAAAATGGTAAGAGCCTCAATATAATTGTCTCTTTCACTCTCTAATTTGTCAACGCGACGGATCAGGTCGTCTCGATATGCATTTCGTGCTAAATTTTCCTCTTTCCGGCGTTCAGAACGGGATTTAAGCACAGATTCATAGAATTTCCAACCACCAGCAGACAATAATCCGGTGATTAGACAAGTAATAATAGCAGTTATCGTAGCGTTATCCATTTATCTTCTTGTGTACAGCTTCAGCTTTCATTTTTGTGTATATCCAGACCCATAAAACGAAATAAACAAACGTAATCGTCAAATTCTTGACAATAACTAGTTCGAATTCAACATCAGGGGTCATATAAAGGTCAGTTAGGAACCTAACAGTGGAAAAAATGTGCAGTAAAAGGTAAGAAAACACAAATCTTGCACACCAATCGATGCGATTTAGCGTAGAAAGTATACCAACACTAATAAAAAGGTATACCATGTAGAGATAGTAGGTGTCAGGTTGACCCATCTCTTTCCAAAAAGCCAAATCTGTCCATAAAACTTGATTATTAAAGAGGTCAGACACCGCCCAAAACAGCAAAAGAGGCTGATGATCGTGATAAACAAGTATTTCTCTATATTTTTGTATAAGGTCTCGCAAAATTCATTAAATTCCCAGTGTTTTACTTGTCTTTCATACGAAACATGCGCTCTTCCGCGTATTTTTCTCTAACCATAGCAAGACCACCCTCGATTTTATCCATCGTTGTTTGGATCATGTGCGACTGATTCAAGAGTGCGGTGGCTATTTTTTCTTGATGAAACTGAAGAGCCTCCTGAGCACGCTTTTCCTCTTCTTTTTGGTCCTTTCGCTGCTGCCAATTCATAAAAAGAAGCGAAGCAGTCCAAAGCCCAAGAGGACCATACTGAGCCAATCCATCTATAATTGTTGTTTCCATAACAAAGCACCCCCTTTACTAGCTTAACTAGTTAAAGAGGGCGCTGAAGGTATGTTCTAAAATTTAATTTTCTTTATACGAGCCATACACATGACCAACGTGAAAACTAAGATAACAGAGTGCTGCCGAGAGCACCATTCCCATAGTAGTCATTAT
>Ga0098038_1000498_pt1 | contig 17539 bp, 15 predicted proteins | sample 5B_taG_FD_75051 | JGI IMG/M metagenome (GOLD analysis project Ga0098038, IMG submission 75051) | Marine viral communities from the Subarctic Pacific Ocean - 5B_ETSP_OMZ_AT15132_CsCl metaG | ecosystem: Environmental > Aquatic > Marine > Oceanic | place: Pacific Ocean | collected 2015-01-08 | reverse complement strand
CCGACAGTGTATGGATTAGGAGAAACAACAGCACTAATTCCAGCAACTGCTGTTTCTAAATCAAAAATATTTTTTCTAGCCATTTTAATCCCCTTCAGGAAATACAGTCATTTTTAAATTAGATGCTGTCAACAGGGTTTTGAGTGGCTCATTGCAGATTTAAATAAGCCACCAGTATTAGCACTATGACGAGCAGTTTTCTTAGATCCACCTTGCGGGGGCTTTGAAAATTGTTCGCTTTTTTGCGTGTTTTTTCTACCAGAGTTAGCGGCGTATACTGCTGACTTACCACCCGCACCGCCTGAAGAACCTCCACGAGTAGTAGGAGTCGAGGTATTTGAATAACCTTTATCCATTTCACCTACGCTAGAATAATTATAACTTTTTGTTAAAGCTTTGTAGGCTTGGGCTGTAGGGCTAAACTCAGTAGCCAGTTTTAATCCTATATTAAGCGCCCGCTTGTAGTCTAGTTTAGACATTGTTTAATCTCCTTCAGGAAATACAGTCATTTTTAAATTAGAAATTATCCAAGACTTTGGTATTGCAAGCTCTGCATCGCCTTCTGATATTTCGTTATCTTCAAGAATCATGTGAGGACAAATAATTATTTTCTCATCATCCTCATGGATAATAGCACCACAAGAAACCACGGTAGCTGTCTTCTGTTCTTTTAAATCCGATAAAGAACGCCAGCCCATGTTTGAGCCTCCAGCGGCGTCACGCCATATAACTCTATGGAGCGTTACCACTTCGTCTTATCAGCCCAATAAGCCGCAGACATTTTACCTTTCTTAATATTCTTTCTGTGTCGGGCCTTGAAGCTTTTGCGCTTGGCCTTCATGCGCTTAGACTCACCAGCTTTAGGCTTACCAGCAGTCTTAGCACCTTGCTCACCAAAACGAATAACCTTTTCTTTACCGCCTTCACAAGCCTTTACGACATGAGATTTTTTAGGATGGTTCGGTGTGCGCTTAGGCTTGTTGCAGGCCATCTTGTCTTTATCAACTCTACCGCCTTTTGCTTTGCTTTGTCTTAAGTCAAACTCACTAGCGTCACCTAAATAAATTTTACTTTTAAACTCTCTGCCGGGAAACTTACCAGCGGCATAACGCAATGCGCTGTAAGTATCCTTTACTTTTTCTTGGGGTATTTCTGAAAAGTCATAAACATCTGTAGCATACAGCTTACCGTCCTCTACAACGAGCGTAGCGCCTCCTACGGAAAAAGCCGCTTCTTCAGTAGGGCTTATATCTCCCGTCAACATACGCCTTAAAAACCCCTGCTCTTTACGCCTTTCAGGACTAGATGCCTGTCCCCTAACATCAGCACCTTTATAATCTTCATAATCAATATTCATACGCCCAGCAGAAATTGCGCTTTTTGCCGCCCTTTTAATTTCATTAACAACTGAGGTATCATAATCTTCTGCGGTTTTGTCACCAGCAAAAGGATTTAAAAAAGAACCTATGTTAGAAAGAACTTGATTTTTTTCAACAGGTTCTGCTATACGAAGAGTTTGACCAGCTTGAATTTTATTTGGATCTTTTATTTCATTGTATCGCTGTAGTTCCTCAAGGCTCACGCCTGTTTCTTTTGCAATACCAGCTAAAGTGTCTCCTTTCTGTATTGTACGTCTAGTACCGTCCTGAGTAATTTCTTCATTGTCAGCCATAAACTGTTTAAAGAAACCTATAAGCCCCCCATCTGCCGCACCAACCCGCTTATCTAACGGATCAAATTTGGTAGCAAAAACAGACTTCCATTGTTCCGGTTTAAACAATACATAAGAGTAATTACTTTCGCCTGTAAAAGAAGGCTCAATTTGATTTTTATATTGTATACTATCAAACCCATAGGACTCTAAAAATTTACGGAACTCTTGATGAAAGCCCGCAACCTCTAAAGCTTCTACCTGTTGTTGTTCAAACTGAAGAACATCGGTAACGCTTTCGCCGCCTCTTGAAACCATCATCGCGGCTTTTTGAACAAGCTCTTTATAGCCTTGTGAGTTAGTAATTTCTTCTGGCGTAGTATCTAGTTGATATGCCATAGCCTCTACAATACGTTCAAGGCCTTTTCCTTGTTGATCTAGAACACCTTCAAAATCTGGCTTAAATAAAACATCAACATTCCACACGCCGTCATTGCCTATATACAAAGGATTTTCTACATTAACATAACCTTTTTGTATTGTGGCAGGCTTTGTGGTTTTGCCCCACCCACGCATACCAGCAATTAGCTCTGCAATTTGTTTAATTTCTGTTGGCAAAATAGTTTCAATGCCTAACTCTTCAATTGCTATATCAGCTACAATTTCTTCAAAGCCGTTGCTAATGCTTCGCAAAGGAGCAATATCTTTACCCCCGTAGTGTCCTTGTACAGTTTTATTAAAATTGTCCATATCTTCTATATCTAGATCAGAAAGACGCCTATCATTTTCAATAGAAAGTTTTGTGTAGGACACAGGCTCGTTAGGATCTATAGACATATCATCTAAATACTTTTCAATATTAGCGTCTATCTTTACAGCAAGGTCATACAGAACATTAAATTGTTCTTCAGGTATATACTTACCCGATTCACCCGAAAGCCTATTAGTCATTACTTTTGCGTTCACGCCTACATGATCTGCTAAAAGTCCTTCGCTCATTAACCCCTTCATTGCAAAATAAGAAGCCTGACCAAGTGTACCAACGTGTGGGCCTATTTCATTTGTCATCCAAAACCGCGCATCCCACTCAGTATCCACCAAAGAACTTACACCGCGATACACAGGCTTTTTCTCGACACTGTTCTTTAAAAAAGAACTAAGCGCCTCTTCTCTATTTGCAACGGGCGCAGGCATTTTTTTGGCTTGTGCTGTACTGTCTTCAAAATTTGGCATAGAATCTTTTAAAGCTTTCCATTCTTCTAAATCTTTAAGAGAAGCAATAGTACGAGTCAGGACTTTATTTCGCCCTTCTTCGGTTAAAAGATTACTGCCGTTATGCTTATTTAATCTTTGAATTAAATACTGATAAATTGCTCTGTCTGCCTCGTCATCAAGGGGCGGGGCATCATCAACATCAGTGTACTGGCTTTTAAAATATTTAGATGTTAAGCCGTTCAAATCATAATTAATAGCCTCTTCAAGAGATGCACCAATCGTATACTCAGGATCTAAACTGTCGCCTAGCTCTACTAATTCGTTAGGGAGTTTATTGCCAGTAGCCATAACCCCAGCCTGTTGTTGTATATAGTCTTGGATTTGGGATGAATCCGTGTTGACACTTTCTGAGCTTTCTAAATTTTTAACAGTGTTATCAATTTTATTAGCAACAATATCTTCATCAAAAATATTATCTGTTGCTCTAAGAATAGATTTAGTTATAAGCCTTGTTAATGCTCCTACAGCCATTAGATGTCCCTCGCTAACAGACTTCGCGGGAAGTCTTCTTCATCTTGAAAAGCGGTTCCCGCCTGCTCGTTGTAAGGTAAGCCCGTTATTTTATCTATACGCTCATCAGGTTCTTTAGGCGCTTGCGGCACTTTAACTTCGCCGCCTTTCTTAAAACTAGTTCGTGACTTCTTGCCAAGAATAGCTTCTATAGCCGCTTCGTCTGCTTCGCCTAAAGCGTCACGATATTCTTGCATAGTTTCTTCACCAAGAATAGTTTTACCTGCACCATAAAAAGGTACTTTCTTTCCTAGCGCCGTAATAGGTTTCTTGTAACCAGCAACGTCTACAACTTCACCATATAGGGGGCCAAGAAAAGCGGCAGGTATACCTACAAGACCATCATATTCTATATTGTCTCTAACTCGCATTACGTTGTCTAAAGCCAAACCATTACCACCCCAACGCGCTACGGCCTCATACATAACTTCTTCGGCTTTTTTGTCTTCGTAGCCTTCACCACGATTACGAACATAGTTTGTAAAGCCTGCCGCCGAGGTCATAACTAATGCGGCTGGAATAAGCTTTTGTGCCGCGATGTCCTTATCTCTTAATAAACGCTTACCTCCACGCTTTAAAATATTATTTGTAAACGCAGTGGGGTATCCTACCAAGTTAAGTAACACGCTTCCTCCGGGGGTAGACTGAAAGCGGGGCTTTAAACCAGAAGCCCTGTCAGGCTGTAAAATAATTTGGTTAGCGTATCTTGCCGCACCCTCAACAACATCACGATAAAATTCTGAGTTTTTATTTCCACCATCAGCCAACCACGCCATACCTTTTTCTACATCTATACCAAGCTCTGCCAGATCATCTAATTTAGTTTGCATTCGACGGGTTATAGGGGCGCTTCCATGATTTACAAGATCTTCTAAGTGATCCCGAATCATAATTTTGCCTGTTTGAAAAGAAGCGTTCTGAACCATCTTTGTCCACTGGTCTAGCATAATGGTTCTAAAAAAGACATTACTTGATTTTTGCATCCATTCAGTAGTAAGCTCTTCGCCACCTCCTAAACGGTCAGCCATAGAAGCAAGCTGTTGCTCCATAACAAGGCCCACGGCTTGCATTTCGCGCCAAGCCTCATTAGGCGTAAGACCAAACTGATCTTGAAGTTGTTGGTGTGTGTCTTTTGTAATTTTTAAAAACGACATATTTAATTTATCAGACAACGCATTCCAATCGTCCGTTGCTTTAGCAAGGCCAATCTTATGCCCAGCGGCAATGCCTTTAGCCGTTTTTGAAAATCCAGCTACACCTAAGTTTAAAAATATTTCTGTTAAACTAGAAACTGTTGCAAAAGGCAACTGCGATAAACGAGTAAGAAGCTCATAGCCCTGATGCCCCCCTTTTTTTACACGAACATCATTTTCATCAATTCGTTCTGAAGTAATAGTTTGATACAAATTTTGTAATCTTCGTTTTTCAGAAAGTGGAAGAGGTTTACCTGTACTTGCTTCTACTTCTTGTGCAATACGCTCAATCCACTTAGTGTTGAATCCACGATTATTATTTAAACCAAAATCACGCACTCCAAAAACTTTCTTTTTAGCAAGCGCACGACCAGCAGTGTGCATATAGTTGTAAAAAGTAGATTTAACATCTGTGTTTAAAAACTTTTCAAACAGTGCATCGTCTACAATATTTTCAAACTTACGATTAGCTGAGAAAAAATAATTTTTAGAACCACCACTAAGTTGATTTTTTAACCTTAACATTTGAGTAACAATGCTCTCGGCCTCTTTGTTGTTTTTGGCCTCGCCAACCTGTATCAAAAGTTGTTTAAACTCAGCCTTATTATCTTCAATAGCAGACCTTTTCCACTCACGGGGAATATAATCAGGTATCATTTTAATAAAACCTTCACGCTCTAAAAGCATACCTGCTGTACGGTAGGCCTTTTTAATTTGCCCTGCCGCAATATTAACAGCTTTAGAATACTCTGCTCCCTGAGAGGCCCGTCCCCGCAGAGCCAAAGAAAGCGCATTGTTTACTGATTCTGCTAGTTGACCATTAAATTTCTTTGTTGCAATAGGTAAAGTAGCTTCTTGAAACAACTCATAGAATTGTCCAGTAATAGTTCGTACAGTTCCTGCATAGTCCTCTTCAATTATTTTTTGTCCTTGCTGACCAAACAAACCTTTTTGTGGGTCTGTTCCCAAAGCATACTCAGTATTAATTTTCTCCATAAGAAGCTTTGCTGTTGGAGAAACCTTAGCATAAGGCGCAAGAAATCCTGCCGCCTTGCCAAATAAAATGCCTGAAGTAAAACGACTAGTGTATTTGTGAAGAGTATTAAAAAATTGACTTTGAATTTTCTGCGGTGTTTCTTTACGAGAAGCGGCAAGAGCGGCATCAACGATAACATCGTATGTTTCTTGCCCGCCGCCTATTCGTTCAACAAGCTGTTGAATTTCTGCCCAATCTGCAAAACTATCTGGGCTAAGATCTTCTCCTTCGTCGCTAACTCGCGTAGCAAGACCATTAAGGATACCATCAAGATCCAACGACAGGCCCTCTAGAAGCTCGTCCATACCTGCTTTAAACTGATCTTCTGGAGTACCTGCAATAATTTCTATGTCTCTTATGGTGCCATTAAGAAGGTCTAGCATACCTAATCTAAAGGCCTCTTCAGGATCTTCAGCGAACTCTGCATCTGGTTCTGGGACAACATCGTCGGCTGTACGCGCTGGCTGTGTTGTTGCTTGTTGCTCTAACGCTAAAGTTAGTTGGCGGGGGCCATCAGAGTCACCAAGGTCTATATCAACGTCAGCATCTTCAACTTGTCGGCGCTTTCTAAATTTGTTTACAAGCGTAGCACCGCCCATTATCGACCCGCCCATAGCGCCACCAATTATGCCACCCAGCACACCCGTAATTGCTATTTCAGATGGAGAATAAGTTTTTCTTTCACCAATAGTAATCTGTAATTCTTGTTCGCCTGCTGAAGCGGCAGAGCCTACAACAGCGCCTTGCGCTACAAAACCTGTCACTTTAGTAGGATTAGCAATTTTTAAAACTTGATTCATTGCGGCTGACGCGGCTTTTGAGGCTCCTGTACGAGCACCTACAGTAGCAACAGCGCCACCGCCGAGTGTCACCGAGCCTGTCAACGCGGCAAGTCCTAGTGTTATAGCATTGCCGTAGTTAAAAATAGCATCATTACCATAATCTAAAAAAGCATTAACGTGCTCACCTATTCCATCTAACTCTGCGTTTTCAAATTGAGAGCGCAAAAATTTGTAATCTTGCTTTACAGCGTCTGGTGCATCTTTTAATGCCATTGCTTTTGACACAGAAGTTTCTACTCTTGCAAAATCATCTCGCAAAAACTCAGCAGGATCATCGTCCTCTTCAGGATTTGTTGCGACATCAAAACCAATATTAGTTTTTGCTAAATAATCTGTAACTCTTTCAAAAGCTTCTACGACTTTAGGATCATTACGAAAGTCTGTGACCGTATACCGAGAACCCTCTATAACACTAGGTACTTTTAATTGTGTATTTTGAGTTTCAGGATCTAAAGACTTTCTTAGTTCTGTGTAGTAGTCATATGTATTAGACATAAAAAATCCGCTTAACTGTTTGTACGAAGAGTAAGGTTTAAAAATTCTTGTATGGTTAGTGATTGACCTGTTGTTGTGTCTTTAAATCTAAAGTCGGTTGCTTTATGGAAAAGCCTGCTTGAGTCTGCAAAATCAGTAACCTCTCTAAGACGCGCAATACTCATGTTAGGAATTTCGGTTACCATATTTTTAATGTGTGCTCCCAGTGTTTCTTGAATTGCTGGAGGAACATCGTCCCAATCCCCATCATAGCTTTCAATTGTAGCCTGCCAAGTAACAAGGGCGTTTTCTTTGCGATTGCCTGATAACAATGTTGGTCGCCCATCAAAGTGATTACGATCTAAAAGTTGTGATCGCACAGCAATCTCCATTGCTTTTTTATCATTAAGCGTATCGTCAAATAAAGCACTTACAGATTTATTTGTTAAATAAAGTTGTTCGCCTATTACAGCCTGTTGATTATTTATGGCATCTGAAGTTGCACCTCTACGGGGCAACTTGGCATTTACTACTTCTCTTAATTGATTATAAACATCTGCGCTTACAGACTCACTAGCATCTGCAAAAACCACAAGCGCCCTTTTTATTGGCATCCTATTTCCATCGTTTTGTCGATCAAGTTTGCCGCCTTTCCAAGCCTCGGGAGAAACCCTTACACCTTGACTATTAACATAGCTTTCAGTGGTTCCCGTAGGAGTATAAAACTGCATCCATGTTTCAGTACGAGTCTCACCAAACTCATCAGTTGTAGTTAAAGAGACAGGCTTAGGATCGTGCGTAGTAAGCGGTAAGTCCCCTGTTTCTTTTAAAGCTTCTGTTATATTATTAGCCGCTTCTGCACTAGCTGTTTGCACATATAAATTATCAAAAGCATTTCTATACTCTTCAGAAGCACTATAAATTCTTGACGTTGTGGTACTACGATATAAAGCACCATCAATATTTTTATCATCAGAATCTTTAAAATGAGAAAACATTCTTCTAACGGCCCTAATACCCAAAGCTTCGTCTGTACCAGCGGCCTCTCTAACAGCTTTTGTATAAGACAATGGATCACCGCCTGAAACACTTTGTAGTTTTTCAGCAAGCGTAACACGTTTTCTAAAGGCTTTTTCTGCGTCTTCTAAACCTTCTTGAGCTTCCTTAACCGCAAGCGCCTGCATTGCTGTTGCGCTGATGGGTTTACCTGCATAATGGCTTTGAAGGTACGCAAGATTAGAAGCAGTTCTTTGTTCTTGAAGATATCCTTTTAAACCACCAGCGTGTTGTAAAGCCATTCTATTAGTTTCTAAAACATTGTTAGCATCAGAAACAGAAGTCCTTACTAAAGCCCTACGTTGAAGTTCATTTTCGGTATGTAAATGCTTTTGTAACTCATTGTCCATACGACCACGAAAAAACTCACCAGCAAAATGACCTGCAAGCTGTGCGCCAAAAGCCTTTAGCGTATCTCCACCGCTGGGATTACGATTACGTCTTCGTTGTTGTGTATTGCTTTGCGCCCGTTCCAGCAAAGAAGCACCTAAGCTTTCTGCTGATTTCTTAGGATTAAAAATATCATCATAGTCCATTACATTCCACCTTTCTGACCGAGAAGGCTTTCTTCTGGTGTTGTTTGTTGAGCCTCTTCTTCTGATTGCCCTTGTTTATCAAGGATACCTTTTAATTGTTCTGACGGTAAGTTGTTTAATTGAGCAACCATTTGATCTGTAATAGCTGGATGAGGTTTTTTGTCTTGTTCAACATCTTGCTGAAGAGATTTAATTTTGTCCTCTTCAAAAGACATACCAAGAACTTCTTCTTCTTCTAAATCATCCTCTACATCATCCCTAAAGAAAACAGGATCAATACCAGCACGTTCTGCAATTGCTAGATAAATGTAAGTTACTGGCTCAATTAATAACAGCATCATACTGTGGTTCCACATACCATGATAAAAACCTGTAAAGAGAGTTGTTTGCACAATCTCCATAAGCGGAAAGCCTTTAGCTAACACCTCTACCAACGGAACATAGTTTTCTTTAGCAATTGTGTTTTTAAAAATATGTTCAATACACTCATGCAGGTTTGTAAGTTTAGGTGGCCTATCATGTGGCATAGGATTATCAGGATCTGTAGTTAATGCAAGCCCCGGAATAGGAAACTTTTTTTCAAGATTAATGTTTAAGATATCTTCATTCATAAAGCTGTGCCTGTGCGTTTTGAGCCATTGCCGCAAAAAGTGAGGGCGCTCCATAGTAGAACCCTCCCTCTCCCTTATCGTTTTGATACAGAGTCTTATAATCTCCATTTGCTATAGCTTCCGAAAGACTAGGAGCATCGAAAGGATCAGGTGTAAGCATATTAGAGTATGCTAGACCACTTGATGTTGGATAGATTTGAGAAGGCGCTAAAGACGCATAATCTACATAATCTTGTCGGACTGTAGGCCACTCAAACTCCTCAACATCTTCTTGAGCCATATAATCTGCAACGCCCATTAAAGTTGTTGGGACTCCTGCTTCAACCGCCTTTGCTTTTGCTTTTTCCCAAGCAGTAGCCTCAACAGCAGTTTGAAAGCTTGGCGCTACTGTACTGTTTAATGTCGGGGCTTGATAAGCACTACTGTTAATTATGTTTTGTGTTGATGCCTCCATACTAACACCAACTTGACTAGGATCTAACTGCATAGTTTCCAAAGCAACCGGCCCTGAAGCTGTCGGTGCTGGTGGAGACATTAAAGAAGGAGCTTCATACTGCGATATGAAGTTTTGAACAGAGGGATCTACTGCTACACCAACTTGAGTAGGGTCTAGTTGCATTGTTTCCAAAGACACATTCCCCATTGTCGTGTCAAGTAGTTTTGTTTGTCCGTCTAGCGGTGTGCCTATCATATCAGCAGGCGCTCCTTCTAACATACCTACAGCCTGCTGGTTTGGCGTTGTAACGGGATCAGTTATACCCGCCCGTTTAAAGCCTTCTTCTAGACTTGCTTCAATACCAAACTTATTCATACTAGAGTCAAAAGTAGATTTAGAAAATATCTGACCTAAATCATCTCCTGCTTTAGTCCAAAGCTCACCTGATTTTTCAAAAGCTGTTTTAAAATCTAAACCAGAAACATCCCAACCAGAAATGCCCTTTACTGCATTACCAAGGCCCATTTTTTTCAGGGTAGCTCCAACAGTGTTTTTAATAGTTCCTGTAACGGCGCTAGTCACTGACTTAAAGGCCTGACCAACACGAGTGCCTACCTTTACAGCGGCATTCAAAAACTGTCCAGCACCTTTAATTATTGCACCACCGAAACCACCCAGCGTTGTACCCATCATGCTTGTCGCCAGCGACCCTAACATTGGCATCGCATAGGGCGCGATTAGCATTAAGCCTAACTGACCTACAATACCAATCTTTCCCATAAACTTACCAACAGATTTAAAAGCACTTTTAACAGCTTTACCAATCTTCTTAAAGACCTTTTTAACGCCCTTAAATAATTTTTTAAAAAAGCCCATTATTAACCTCCTAGATCTAAGCCATCAATAAACATATTCATTGAATTTAGGCTATTGTTAGAATCTTTTCCTGCCGCAGTCTCGTTACCAATAGCCGCAACATACAGTTGAGTTTTTAAATTTTTATCATTTTCATAAGACTGTCTGAGATATGACGCATCATCTCGTGCGGCTAACAAATTAGACTCATATTCCATAGCTGTTAGCTGAAAATTCTGCTGAACATTTAGTTTGTTCATTTCGTTTTCTGCCGCAGTATTCATAAGATTTGTTTGTCGCTCATAAGCTACAGCAGACTGCTCAACCTGAAAAGACATACTTGAATTAAACTCTTCGCGCTGGGCTTGTAGAGCGGCATTTTGCATAGACGCCGCAGACTCTGCGCGAATTTCCGCAGACTTGACTTGTGCGCTTGCACCAATTGATGCCGCAGAGATTTGAGCAGAAGCTGAAATATTAGCGGAAGCAATTTGACCAGCAACAGACTTATCAATCCCCGTCAGCCTATTAACTTCAGAGGCATTAAACTGAGCCATTGTGTTTAGCTGAGAAGCATTAAACTGTTCTATCTGTGCCGCAAGCTGTTCATTAAACTGATCTACTTGCGTTTGATTTTGAGCATTGAACTGCCTTGCCGCATTTTGCATAGACTGATCAGACAATAAAGCTTGTTGTTGCATCTGAGCATTTAAAATAGCCGATTGTTGAGCATTAGTTAAGTTTGCCACATCCATTTGAAAAAACGCTTGAGCATTCTGTGCCGCAAGACGGGTACGAGTATCAAGATTTGCAAGATCTAAAGATGCAAGAGCAGAGGCATTTTGCATAGCGGCCTGTTGCTTTGCATTAAAGTCTGACATAGCCATTGTTTGCATAAACTTACTATTAGCTAAAACGACCTGTTGCTCTGCATTAAACTGCGTCATATCCATGTTAGCGACCATAGCCGCATTTTGAACTGCACGTTGTTGATCAGCGTTTAACTGAGCTACACCCATCTGAGATGCAATTTGTCCCTGTAGCAAATTTGTTTGCATACGAGAATTTAAATTTGCAAGCTCTGTTTGCTGATCAGCATTAAGGTTTTCTGAAGATGCTTGATTTAAAGCACTAAGATTTGCAAGCCTCATTTGTTGATCGTTGCTTAAATTTGCAAGCTCCATCTGTTGCTTAAAGCCAGCATTGCGAGCCATAAAGTCAGCGGCAACTTGCATTTCAGTAAGTCTTTCTTGGTTTTCAGCAGACATATTTGCGGCATTAGTGTTAAACTCATATTGCAAATTTGCTAGTTCTACTTGTTGGTCATTACCAAGATTCTGAGCATTCATAGCTTGTTGATTTTGAACATTCTGAATGGCTGACTGCTGTTGGTTTTGGAGGTTCTGCACACGGATCTGTTGTGTTTGTGCGGCAGAAGCAATCATAGCGTCTTGAGCAAACTGGCTTTGCATTGCAGACATCTGCTGTGCCATTTGAGCCGTCTGAGAAGCGGCTGTTTGGCTGTTAGCAGTATTTTGTAGTCTTCGCTGTGCATCTAGGTTAGCTGTCTGCACACGGGCTTGTTGCTCATTTGAAAGATTCTGTGCAGATCTTTGTTGCAGTGCTTGTGCATTGGACTGCGCCATTGGCATTGCTGTTTGAATAATTGAATTAAACAAAGAATCTCTAGCAACTGTAGAAGCCGACATTCCCCTTTGAGCCATTTGTAAATTAACTGCGTCTATTGCTGGCCTAGCCCAGACAGGAATTTCTCCATCTTCAAGTCCTGCAAGAAGTGACTCCATCTGTGAAGATACTAAAGATTCGGTCGGTAGAGCCGCAATAGCCGCTTGAATTTCAATAGGCTGATCATCTATTTGCGCTTCTACGGTTTGAGGATCTTCAACAATAGTTGCTGTTAGTTCTTCAGGAAGCTGTCCAACTTGAGCGACCATAGAAGCCGCCGCGCCTTTTGCTGATGCGCCTTGAACAGTTCTCATCTGTGCGGCTTCATAACCGACAGTAGCAATAATTTGAGCGGCTTCACCGTCAGTAGCAGAAACACCCGTAATAGCTTCTCGTTGTTTTACTTCAGCTTCTGGAGTTTCTGAAACTTGAGCTATTTCACCAGTTACTGAATCTACAAAAGCCTTAGCAGAAAGATTATATTCAGCGGCAGTTCCTAAAGAGGCTTGTTCTGCTTCTGTATCTCTTTCAGCCGCTACAGCTTTTTCAGTAAGTGTTGCTTCCTCTGCTTCAGCAATTGCCTCTGAACTTAATGCACCCTGTTGCGCGTCAGTTAAAGTTACATCATCAGCAATAGTACTTGCTTCATAAGTCTGCGCTTCTACGGCTTCTGGCCCTTCAATAGTCGTAGCTGTACCTACCATCGCATCGCCCTGCATTGATGTTGTAGGTTGTGCAGACGGTTGAGGTGTAGGAGTAGACCTAACAGGCTTTTGAGGTTCAGGCTTAGAAGACGCAGAAGTAACAGGCGCTTGAGGCCGAGGACTTGAAACTGGGGGCTTTTGTTTTTTTGAAGATGCTTGAACGCTGTCTCTTACGTTTGAAGTATCTAGTCTTTCTATTGTCGAATTAAGTTTAAAACCTGTTGGCGTTGTTGATCTTGGTGTTTTAGAAGTAGCTTCTTTTTCTTCTTCTTTACCTGCTGTTGGAGCTATTTCAGGAGCTAAGACTTTATCAAGATCAACATCTCTTACGCCGGATGTTGAAAAACTAATAGTGTCAGTTTTTGCTATTTCAGGTTTAACAGGAGCTTCTATGGTATTCTGTTTAGCAGGATCATATCGCGTTTTATCTTTTGCAGGATCAGTAGGAGTAGTAGGTTCATCACTGTTATCAGCACCACCACCCTGTGTAGTAAAACTATTTACCCAATCTTGAAAAGTGCCTTTAAATCCTTGTGCTACAGCCGCCCTGTATGCCGCCCTAGCTGTATCGCCACCAGTAACTGCCTGCACACGTTGAGGCGTACGAATGCCTCCAGCACTATAATTTTTCCTACGATTCTTTTTCTTTGTCCGTGCCATTTATAGTTTCCTCAGTACGACCAGATAGCGGGAGAAGGATATTTATCTTCTGCCATATCTAAATGTATAAAACGTCCTTTACCTTTTTGATTTACACCTATTCTTTTTATGCCATATTTTATGGCTACTTCAAGAACCTTTAAAGCTTTATCTCCGCTTACGGCTACATCAACTGCACAACCTGTAGTGTGTGCGCCTACACGAGACTTAGAAGCCTCTATAGGGTGTTCAATGCACCTATACCCAGAACTAATAACAAAAGGAAAATTACATTCTTTTCTAATGTTATTTAAAACCTTTAAAAATTCTTCATCAAATTTGTACTTACCACAGTGTTGACAAGCTAATTCTTCTTCTGTAAAATAACTCATTCTTTTTTACCAGTACCTAAGAAGAGTCCAAAAGATCCTGTCAATGCTCCGGTCATCACGCTAACTAAGCCTGCTTGCTCTAGAGTGGGTGATGAGATACCCATAAACCACTCAACAACACGATAAGTCATAATAAGCATAGCCACCATTAAAAGCCGTGGTACTACTCGCCACTTATCTAATTCTTCAGGCTTCATGTTTTTTTCAACTTCATTAATTTATCAGCTCCTCTGATACCAAAACTTGCGCTTACAGCAAGAAAGAGAAGATATTGATACCAATCCGGTAAAGTATCAAGTGTATTAAAACTACTACGCACCCGATCAACAATACCGGGATCATCAACAACAACAGAATATCCCAAACAAAATAAAGGGACTGCCAACACAATTGTCCAAAACTCATCTTTCCAGCTTGATGCAGAAGCGTCAGCCATTTTGCTTTCCCAATCTGCATCATTTTGGATAACCCGTAGTTTAGCTTGGTGTTGTGCCTGTGACTGCTCATGCTTGTTGTTTAAATAACCCCCAACAAGGTTAGCAATTGGCCCCAATAAAACCTGTAACATTTAGTTGCAGGTCACTACGATTTTGTTGTTTGAATCTGTAGTAATCGTACAGCCGCTGTTTTTCAGTATGTCTTGCATAATTACATCGCTTTTATTGAGGTAGGAAAGCCAATCTTCGTTAGTCTCATGGATGCCTAGCATTCCTTGAATACCCAAAGTCTCAGCAGTATCAAGACCATTGGTGCCAAGAGTCACAAGATTTGTCATACCAGCAATACCAACATTAGCCGTTGCGTTAAGCCCGTCTTCAGCAGTAGCCCCAACTTGAGTAATACCAGCAACAGCAATAGTAGTGTTAGCGTCAAAGCCAGCAGTACCCATATCAACGATTCCGTCCATCCCTGTAACACCAAGCGTTACCATGCCGTCGATAAACTGACCATAATCTACGTTGCTTATAGCATCAAACCCAGAACTAGAAATGTCAGAAAAACTACCATACAAGGCTTGTTGAGTTTCAGCGTCAGCTTTTACCTGCGCCAAGTCTACCTTAGCGTTATATCTTGCCATAGTCTTGGCTGAATCCGCTTGCATCCACATCATTCCAAGTGAAGTAACCGGACTAGCCAACACAGATGCCCACTGCAAAGCAGTAGACTGCTGAGGCATCGGCTGAATTGTGGGGGTCTGCGACAAGGCTAATGCCATTACAGCCGCACTAGCGGCCTGTCCGTCTCCTGCCGAGGCTATAACAGATAAAGCATCATACTTTGCTTTAGATGCCACCGCATTAGCTTCAGCCGCCTTTTGAACTGCCTCATAATATTGACTTGCAGTAGATGCACAGCCGCTTAAAATAAATAAGCTTACAACTAAAAGTAAATTTTTCATTTAGAATCTTCCTCTGCTCCTAAAAGTTTTCTTGCACGGCCTAAGTCATTTAAAAAGGCCTGCTTGCAATGATCCTCGTCCCATTTTTGAAAAATAAAGTTAATTGTTTTTTCAGTCTGTTTCCAAACTTGCTCATCATTCAAACGATAGGCCCTGCCAGAAATAGACTCATTAGGATTGTCAGAAAATAAAACAGCAGTGTTTACTAACTGGCTTGTTGCATCTCCAACGCGGATAAGGTATTGTACTACTTTATTCATTGTAACTCCATTTATCTAATAAAATATACAAAAGAACTAACTGAAATAGATATAATAACCCAAAACAATCTTTCTGAAATTCTAACACTCTTTGAATTTATAATCAAGTTTTCTGTTAAGTCTCTAATATCATCTTCCTGATCGTCTAGGCGTTTCTCGTGCCTGTCCATGCGCTTGAACACAGACAGCATTTGCTCTTCAACCCTTGCAATCTGTGATACCGCTTCAGTTAGCTTGTCGAGCTTTTGCTCAATCCGGTCGAGCCTATGTTCTTCTCCCACATTCATTACTCTTATTCTTTAGGCCAATCGTTAAAAGTCGAAGGATTATCTGGTGTACCTGCTATTAACTCCACAAGCTCTTCGTGAGTAGTTACTGCGTTGATCTGAGCTTCCATAGAGTTTGAGGTAGTGCGTACCGCCGCTCTGTATGTCGTAACGTCAGCAGGAATAGCGGCGTCAGTTTCAGCTTTGCGTACAACGTACCAATCAGTAGGGGCCAACAAGCCACCTGCCTGCGCTTTGACTTTAGCGCACTCTTGAGACTTTAGACCCAGCGTAATGATTGGGTTGCCAAACTGGTCAAAAGCAGGCTCACCGTCAGTTTCGTCTACTTCGTGTACGTCATCAAGTGCCTTGGGTACGTCTGCCGCCCAGTAGAAACGTGGGTCAAACGGAGCAGGGTCATCTACCCATACTAGACCAGCCGCAGTCTTTTCATCGTCTGACCAAGACCCCCAGTTAGATGGGTGCTTAATTTCGTTATCATCCGTCCAACTTTTGCCTGCGCGAATGACGCTATTGTTGTATGTCCATGCCATTGTTGTTACCTCGCGTTGGCGTATTTGAAGGGCATCTCTGCAAATGCCATGTAAAATATGGTGTCGCTAGAGCCATTAAAGTTGTTGGAATTGCCTCGCACCTTAAATCCGTTAGACGCAAGATCGAAACCGCCGCCAGAGTTTGAATACTCTGCGTTGCTGTCATTTGGCGACAAAACAGAGTTTGTTTCGTTGTAACCTAGTCTTTTGTTATCAACGAGCGTCCACCACTCTGTGTCATTAGTATTTTTCAAAAGAACCCAAGCTGGCCTAAACCCTGTGTAAATAAACGGGCCGTCTGCGCTTCCGTTGCCTGTAAAACTACCGAGCTTGCTGAAGCCTTCGACGCTGTGGAAGCAGTAGGCTATTTGATTTGTACCGTTTGAAAAAGTTACGGCGTTAAAAACTGAACTTGTCGGAACGGAATAACCGCTATCTACTTTTGCATCTGTGTCATTAAGCTTTAAGTAATCCATTGACCCGTCTAGTGCAGTTGTGCCTGTCCACCAGTAATTATCGCTTGATAAGTTCCGACTCTTTTGAATTACAAGTTCAGGCGCTGAAGATAAACCGTGTCCAACAGTTCCAGAACTAGATGCGTCAAACGAAACAATGCTAAAACCAGCATCAGTATTAGCTGACACGGTAGATGTAATAGTGCCGTCACTGTTGCTTACGCCTGAACCGCCAGCTTTCCAGTTCCAAGAGACATAGGTTTCAGCCGCGTTGAACGTACCGTCACTTGACGCGAGTGAAAAACCATCTGAATCAAAAGACCCGATTCCTCCAGTAAAGGTAATCTCAGCATTAGTAGCGTTTGGATAGATAAGTTTATTCGTGCCTCGCACTGCATCAGTGAGGCCATGGTATCCACCAGTGCTTCTCTTCTTCACCCAAACAACGTCAGGTTGGAAACCAACGCCGGTAATACTTTGCGTTCCAGCGTTACCCGTATACAACACAGTATTAAAGTGGTCTTGTGGGCTGTTGTTTACAGCAGGGTTAACCGCCGCCGCTGGATCAGGCAGGTTAGCCGTACATAGGGCTAGGTAGCCTGCTGGTGGTGCGTAGTGAAAGTCACCGCGTCCGTTGGCGTCTGTGTTGCCTTGTGCAGTTTTTTCGCCAGCAAAGCTAGAGTCTTGACCAAAATTAATAATATTTATG
>Ga0098038_1000496_pt1 | contig 17563 bp, 6 predicted proteins | sample 5B_taG_FD_75051 | JGI IMG/M metagenome (GOLD analysis project Ga0098038, IMG submission 75051) | Marine viral communities from the Subarctic Pacific Ocean - 5B_ETSP_OMZ_AT15132_CsCl metaG | ecosystem: Environmental > Aquatic > Marine > Oceanic | place: Pacific Ocean | collected 2015-01-08 | reverse complement strand
AAGATCCTTTCTCAGAGATCCAGTATCTCTAAGTCCAAATCCTCTTCTTTGGAGAATTGGGAAGGTTGATAATCCAGAATTAACAGTAAAACCAGAAACTGCAACACCGATTGCTTCAGTTCCTCTTTCAAATCCTGCAAGTCTACCCCAAGAGAATGTTCCACATGGGTTGGATCTTGATCCTGTAGTTGTCGCTATCCCAACATTATTAGTTGATGATAGAACATTTGCAGTGATAATACCGGTTAAATTGGATCTTGTAAAAGAGTGTACATAGTATATATTATCAGCGAATGTTGTTCCTACACCAACAATAGCATTATCACTATCATCAATGGAGGTTACTCCAAGTCCAACTGTTGTATCAGAAATCAATATTGGGAATCCAACTTGTAAAGAATCTATATCATCAGTCTGTTTAAATTCAAGGTCAAATCGAATCGCTTTGTCAACTCCAATTCCACTAGCAGTTGATATGCCTGTAATAATTCCACTATAACCAGATATAAATCTAATTCCACTAATGAGTTCTTTATTAGTATCTGGTAATTTTGTGATTAATACTGGAGTTGCAGTAGTTGTATATCCAGCACCAGGGTTAGTGAGCGTAACTGAAGAAATAGTACCAGCAGCAGAAACAACAGTGGTTGCAATCGCTTTTTCTTGATCTTGATATAAACCAAAATCAAAAGTTCTTGTGACTGCCGCAGAATTTCCAACAGATTTGTTGAGTTCAATCTGCCCGTTATTGAAGGTTGTTATACCAATTACTGAGAATGTATCGTCAATAATTTCCACACTGCCTAAGAATGCTCTATTTAAGAAATGACCTATCTTAATCTGTGATGTACTAATTCCAGTAATTACTGTTGATCCAATACCAACAGTTCCAACTCTCTCTTTGATTTCTGCTTTAAATACTGTTCCAATTCCACCAATTGGTGGAGCAATTTGAACTGCAATAGATGACGATGGGGTGTAACCACTACCACCATCAACAACTTGAATTGATGTTATAGTTCCTGCAACAGAAACAATGGCAGTAAGTCCAGCACCTACTGGATTTGATGTATCAGGTAATAATAGAGCAGATGTGTCTTGAATAACAATATCAGAATTGTTTTCTTCATAATTGAAGAACTGTGCATCGTCCACAAAAATTTCAGTATCACTTGAGTTGAAGTTTTTAATTATTTTTGCGGTTGGATAAACCTGACCTTCAATGGAATCTCTTGCTTTTGACTGTGCATTATCATTGATTAGGAGATCTCTCTTTTGTTTAGTCCAGGAAACTGGTTTGTCATTTGTTTCATCTATACCATCTCCAAGATATATACCAGTCTCAAGAGTATCTGCCGAGATAATTGCTGATACAATTCTTGTCTCCTGAGTTATTGTTCCTGTGATAGAATCATTCTTAAAAATTCTCAGGTCATCACCTGGTTTAATAGTTTCATCTACATCAACTTCGACACTGTCAGTTCCACGAGTTCCTCTATAGAAGAATACATCTATTTTATCTTCTCTCTTAGGTGCTTCTTTAAATACGAAAGTTGTACCACCTTCAAATACATAAGAAACACCTGGTTCCTGCATAACACCATTAATATAAATTAGGAGAATAGCATCAAAATCAATTAGTGATGAAGTTGCATCATTATTATCTTTTTCAAAACTTAATAACTGACCGTTCTTGAATAATGGGAATCTAGTTCTAACACTATCCTGTCTAGATGCATTACTATCAATATAATCAAACTCACCCAACTGCCATGATGCAAAAGAATCATTGAATACTTCTTCAACAGTTAATAAAATTTCATCAATTGGTTCTGATAGACCTGCAGCAGTTACTAAACCAACGGGTCTTATGACATCTCCTCTACGGAATGCATATCCATTTTTACTTATGAAATATCTTGAAACTTCAAAATGAGATGTCCCAATACCTACAGATGATGGACCCATTTCAAAGGTCATTGATAAACCAATACCAACATCAGTTGTATTACCTAAACCAAGTCTAGATACACCCTCTACAGGTAGATTTGCATATGATGGACTATCAACTGTTACTAGTGGATTCACATAACCACTTCCACCACTGACGATATTGAATGCTAAGGTTCCACCTGCACCAACAGTTGCTGTAATGTTTGCACCTGTTCCTGCTCCACCACCTGGTCCAACATTAACAGTAATTGTGTTAGTAGTAACGGAGGTAATTGCTGTTTGAATACCTGCAACAGGATCAGTTGATCTTGGATATGGATGTTCTGTTTTGAAGTTATCTTTAGAGCATGTAAATACAATGGATCCAGTATCAATGCCAACAGTATTTGATACCGTCAATCCATGATTTGGAATAGTAAGGACCAGAACACCAGAACGTGAAGTGTATTTTGCATTAGTTGCAGTATAATTCACATTTGCATCATCAGTAATTGAATTGATTCCTGCACTGACAAATTTATGCCTATATGCAAGATCGGTAACTGCAACTCCAACATTGCCTCTGTATCCAGATCCAAATGTCAGATTGCTGAAATATTCTCTAACTGAACCACCAGTTTCATATGTATGTGGGATAGTGCTAGTACCTACATTGACTTCAAAAGTTCTGGCAGAAGAAATTCCAGTAACTGGATATACATAATCTCCACTACTTCCATCTGGGAATATTGTAGTAGTTCCTGCTCCACTAGTGCAAGAGAATTCTAGACCCAGTAAGTGTACTTGCGTTCCAGATCCACTAAGATTGTGGGGAGTATTTGTTGTAATTTGTATAATGCCAGTTTTCTCATCATACAACGAGGTGCTAACGCTAACAACTTTATCACTAAATGTAGATACTCCTGCCAAACTTGTTATAGTTCCAGCAGCACTAACAAATGGTTTAACTTTAGAACCTACTAATGGTGCATAACCTAGTCCACCTGTAGATGCAAGAGAAACTATGACACCACCTCTTGGTATTTGATTTTGATTTACATCAGCATCATTTATAATTACATCATCACTTCCATCCTGGGTAATACCAGTAAAGGTTACACTTGAAATACCAGTGTTAGCATCTGCAGCAAAGTTATAATTATTACCTACATTATTGGTAGTATCTGGAGTTTGGAAAATGTCATTGATGAATACTAAATTACTTCCTGCTTCCAAACCTAAAGTATTAGCACCTTCACGTCTAACTGTGAACGTTCTACCAATTCCATTAAATTCGAGAGAAATATCATCATAAATTTTATTACCAGAATAATCAGTTCTTAAATAAGCTCTTCCATTAAAGGTTGATTTTGGTAGAGCAAGAGCACTGGCATCCAATCTATCATTATTACCCTTACCATCAGGTGCTTGGGTAAAGTGAATTTTGTTTCCAACTATATTGTATGCACCAGTAAAGATTCTTGCTTCAGATCCATCCTGATGGTCTGTAGCAGCAGTTCCTACAAAACCTCGTGCAACTTGAATAACGGAAACTGTTCCAATTCCAGTAATTGGTCCAGCATTAGTCGTTCCTAAACCAACATTTTGAATTTCTAAGAATTCATTGTCAACTTTGAGAATATCTCTAGGTTTAATTGAAGATATTCCAGAAAGTGATAGGAAAGTTACACCTGCACCAATTGTTCCGCCACCATTATTTTCTAAATTGAATGATAATGGAGTAAACATCAATGGATACTGAGTAACACCATCAATGGTAATCAACGATTTTTCAAGTTTCTTCTTCATCTCCAACTTGTGACGGTTTCCAGATCCACTATCAGTGAAAGTAAATCCGATTCCACTACCACCTGCAGTTCCAGTTAACTTGAAGGTATCTTTTGTTAATCTAATAGCATATACTCTTTGAGGCATTATATCAGTTGTAATGCCTGTTGTATGTGTTCCTCTAAAAGTAGTCGCAGTGGAAACATTTGACATCTCTACAGATAAATTTGCAGTATCTGTGAAGTAAACTCTATCGTCACCACCACTAATATTCACCGATGCCGTGATTGAATTAATTCCAACTGCAAACACTGATCCTAGTGCTGTATTATCACCAGAGAATATTCCTGCACCAACTTCAATTAAAGATGTATTTGCAATACCAGTAATTACACTAGATCCTGCACCAATAACATCACCAACAAAATAAGTATTGAAAGTTTGAATACCCGTTATAGTTGTGTTTGCAGGAATTCCTTCTCCAAATATAATAGAACCTACTGATAATCCTTCCGAATTTGCGATACCAGTAACAGTAGAGAATCCAGTTGCTACAATATCACCAGTAAAGATTGTTCCATTAACAATAGTGGTTCCAATTCCAACAGAAGAGGCAGCAACACCAATCAAAGTTGATGCTGGTGTATAAATCAACTCTTCACCAGTTTCAAAGAAGTGATCGTCAATACTAAAGACGCCTGTAGATTGATTTAATATTGTAGAGGTTGTAGGATTAAAAGTCTTCTCAAAAATAGGAATTCTCTTATAATTTAAATCAAAGTCTGTTTTATCTTTTCCAAAATCATTATTAGAACCATAGAAAGCATTTGAAATGCCCTCTTCCAAAGTTCCAATCGTAAAATCTCCTGGGAAATTGAATTCATCAATGTCTGCATAAATGTGCTGATTATAAGATTGTAATGTTATTTCATCCGATGAAAATTCTGAATCTGGATGGAATTTAACTGTGGCAATAGAACCATCAATTTCTTGAGAGAATGTTCCAATTCCAGAATTAGTTCCAACATTCATGAATGGTGATTGTTGGATATTTACTCTCGTCTGATCAGCAACTACCATTAAATTATGAACTGCTGTTGTATCTCCAACAGAAACCTTAACAATGGATTTTTGACTGAATTGTAGTGTAGTATCAAATTGGAATACTGTTGATATTCCAGTGATTGTTGATATCTGAGAATCAAACTTAGCAGTTCTTTCTGTACCTGGAATTTGACCGTCAACTAGATATCGGAATGTGCCAACACCAGCTGTGGTAGAACCGATACCCACGGTTTTAGTTTTAACTAATAGATTATTATTAATTTCATTTTCAAATGATAAAGAAATAACTCCCCCAGAAACATTTAATCCAAATGTACCTATATTCTGTCCAGAGAATTGATCTAATGGTGAAGTATCATAGTAGAATTCAGATATATGAGTATCTGAACCGTCATAATGTGCTACTACTTCAAAGTAGTTCATTCTATTGGTGTCAGTATTTAAAACCTGAGCAAAAGTATATGTTGTATCAAATGAATTAGATAATGCTCTGAATACATCAGTTTTAAATCCAACTAACCCACTATTATCAGCAGGACCTAATGCATTAGTTCTAGCATCTATTCTTACACATCCAAATTCTGTAAATCCAGTACCAACTGTAGGAGTAAATGACTCCCTGTAAACTTTAATGTTATAGTTAAAATCATTTGGATTTGCTGGATCAAATACTAAAGTTGGATCTCCACTAGCAGCAAAATCTCCATTAAATTCACCAAGTTTTTCATCAGTAAATAAATCAACCTTATTTAAGGTATAGGTATTATCATAATCATTTAATACAACAACTTCACTAACTTGAGTGCTTTGCTTATTATCATCAGTGACCTGTACTAAGAATCTTGAATAAAAATCAGTAATAGGATATTCAGTTGTTTCAACAATGTCATCTTTATTAAATTCAGCACTGGAGAATCTTCCACTAATATCATCAATCTGAAGAACTCTATTAGTTCTACATTCAATAAAATCAGCAAGTCTCTTGTTTTTAAAGATTATAAATCTTGAACTATCGGAAGTTGCCTCATAATCTTGAACTAAGTCATAAGCAGGTATAGTATCTACTCTTAGTTCTGATACAAGGTCGATGACAGGTGAAACAAAAGAATCAGATACACCAATAGCAATATTTGCCTTTCCTATTACCTCAGTATCTGCAAAGTTTTTCATCCCTATTGGATGAACGTGCTTATTTACAAAATCTTTTGTCTCAGTAAATGTTTTTACACTTTTAATAGTGTAAGAAAGATTTTGATAGTAATCATTATCTGGTAATACTTGGAAACTATTATTAAGGTATCCAACAGAATTCTTCCATCCAAAATCTTTTCTACTAGAATAATCAACTTCAAATCTTCCATCAAAAGTTGTAATTGATTCAACGGTAGCAGGAATTCCAGAAATAACTCCTGTGATCTTATCTCCAACCTTTAGGTCATAATCACCCACTACCTTAATTAAGTTATTCTCAACAACAGTAGTTTTTAAATCAACTTCCTCATTACCTATAGATAATTTTTCACCTACAAAGAACAAACCAGTAACTCTATCTAATTTAAATACTGGAAGATTTTCTTCCTTAACGATTGAAGTAAAATTAGTTTGTATTGTTACTGGTGTTCCAGCATCATTTGTAAATTCGCTTATATCATATCTCAATATTGCTGGATTAGAATTAATATATTCCGTAACTCTAAATGAATTGAATCTATTTTCTTCAGAGTTGAATCCAGTTCCAGGTGTAGTTACATTACCAAGATCATCAGTAACAGTTTGTCTTTCCAATCCTTCAACAAAAATTCTATCACCTACTTTAAATGGTGGGGAAGAGAATCCATCGATAGGTGGAGTACTCAGTTCCAGTGAAACAATGCCACCGGTATAACTAACAATTCTTTCTACCTGAATGCCGTTACTATTTCTTAGTGGGAAAACTTTATGCTCAACGGAACTTAAACCTCTAGGTTCCTGAATAATTTTAACTCCAACAATGGTGTTGCCAGCAAAATCTGCTTCTAAAACATATTGTGATGGATCTATTTTTTCTCTTCTAAACATATCAACCACAACTAACTGTGGTGCAGACAAGTAATTTTTACCGCCATCAAGAACAGTGATAGATTGAATCTTATCAGATCCAGATAGAGTCAATAGATTTGCTATAGATGCTTCTGGTCTTAGTGTTTTGTCTGCAGCGTATTCAAATCCTTCATTAACAATTCTAAAATTATTTAATTTGCCTATTGTAGTTGTAGTTGGTCTGATAATTGCACTAGATCCTACAGTGCTTGCTGTTCCAACAAGTAGGTTATTAATAACGGGCAATCTTGAATAATTTGTGCCTTTAGATAGAACTTTAATATCATCAATAGGTCCAACTGCTGTTAAAGAGTTAGTTGTATAACTTAAATTATCAACTTCTGTCTGATCATAATCAAGTTTTTCTGGAACTACTGATGGTGAAATATGGAATGTTGTTGCACCAATACCAAAAACTTTATATGTGTTATTGTACTTACTGTCAACATATACTATCTCAGAATAATCAACAACATCAGTATCTGGTTTAATTGACTTGCCATCTTTTTCAAACGAATAATATAATTTTGTTGGTAAATCGTTATTGTAAGTGATTGTATATGATGTAGATAATCCAGTAGTAACTATCTGTTCGACAACACTAAAATTAGATGTTGATCCTGTTGAAACAAATTCATTATTTAATCCTTTATCATAGAAGAATTTGAATGTATATTCATCTAACGATGTATCAGAAACATCAAAAACAATGTTGTTATTTTTGAATACTTCAATTTGTGGATTTAGGAGACTAATTTGTTGACCTGATCCCCCAGTACTAGCAATACTAACATTTATTGGTGGATTGAATCTAGTGTCATTTAATGTTTCAGAAAGTTTAAACTTATTATCATTAATACGATAAACAAAGTATCCAGAAGTTGTTAAACCTGAAGCAACATCATTTGTTGAATTATAGAAAACTTTTTGTCCTGTTTTTAATCCATGATTATTAATTGTAATAGAATTTTCACTAGTATTAACTACATCAGATCCAAACCCAACAGGATTAATTAAAATCTTATTATAAACAGAATCATATCTAACTTGAATTGCCGAATCTGTACCAACACCAACTGATAATTTTGGTTTGACTAATAGTTCAATCTCATCATTTGTTTTTAAACCATGCACGGTTGAGATTGATACTTGAGTTTTTATTTTTTGAATATCCGCTGTTATTTCGTTAAATGTAGTTTTTAACCCATACTCAAAACTATTATTATTGATTGCATCTGTAGAAACAAAGTATAGACCATTAGTTGTGGTTGTTAATCCAATTTGAGTGGTAAGACCAATATAATCTTTTCCTTTGTTAATCACATATAGAGTTTGGTTTGTACCATTTGATGGGATTGTAAAACTAATGTCACCAGGTTCATTACGAACAGGTAATCCATTTACACCACCTGGTATTCTAAATTCAACTGTTTGATTAGATCTAAATGGGTGATTTGGAAGATATATTGATTGGACTGGAACGGAAACAGTTTTTGCTGCATTTCCTAAATGATAATTTATATCTGTAGAAGTTCCTGTCTGTAATCCTACACCAACACTAAAGAATGGATTAAAGAAAGTACTAACATTTTTAACAGAATCAAAATAATCAGTTACTAATGATATAGTAATAGAACTATTTTTTACTTCAACAATATCAGATACTGTATGAGATATTCCAACAACTCCTCGTTTTACACGTAAGATATTTTCTTCGGGGAAAACGTTTAATACAGAAAGAGTTTCTGTTCCGATACCAATTGATGTACCAGCACCAATAATAGGTGATATTGTAGAAACATAAATGTCAGTTCCTACACCAGTATTTTGGGTTAGGACTTGTGTTAATCTGGTAAATTCTGAAGATACTCCGATAATATGGGATCCAACTACACCATTAACGAACGTTGATATTCCAGAAATTTGAACGACATCACCATCATTTAATGTATGAGTTGTATCCGTATGAAGTCTAATAACTTCTGGAGTTTCTCTTACTAGAACAGCATCCTCAAAACTTAAGTATTCAGTTACTATAGAATTAATTGGTTGCCCACCAACTCTAGATACTTCAGAAGCAGATCCTCCACCACCAGTTCCAGAAACATCATATACCAAGGAGTTTCCAACCTGATAACCTTCACCACCACTTATGATTGTAAACCCATCTACAGAACCTCTAGAAGCAGCTGTGACCTTTGTTTTTTGTTGAATTGGTGAATTAGATTCAAACAGAAAATCTCCACCAGAGTTTGGTTCACCTGTTCTATATGGGAAAGTATTTCTAACAAGATCTGAATTATTAAAATCAAATGTCTGGTCTAAAGTTTCCGCAAATACCTGAGATCTATATGTGTCACCGATAAAATATGGGAACTTTGGATCTAACTTGCCAGTTGTTGCATTAGTTGATACTCCAACAAAGTATGCATATACTCCGTTTGGAAATTCTGGTGTTTTTGTATATCTTCCATTATGAATATCAAGATCTCCACTATCATCAAATACATAATCTTCAATGAAATATCCAAGTTCAAAAGCATCTACAGATGGTCTATTTTTAATATTAGTAGAAGATTCTATATAACCAGTTTCAATTCTTCTTGTTGCAGAGTTGTCATCATTTGGATCATCAAATCCATATGGTCCGTAAATTGGATTACCATCATTTGCCCAACCAATTACCTTAGAATGGTCATCTTCGGAACTAGCATCTAAGAAGGATTTTCCATCGCGATCCGTTGAATAACCAACAATACCGTAAGATAGGTCATCTTGATATTCTATTAGTAATTCATCAGAAAATCTCTTAAAATTATTAATTCTCAAATGTCGTACATTAGATTCTAATACAACATTTCTTCCTGGTGGTTTTACTTTAATAGATGTTTTAGTCTCCGTATACCCAGTTCCTTTGTTGAGAATAATAACTTGGGTAATTTTTTGATTTTCAACTACTGCTCTCAGTCTAGCACCTACACCATCACCAACAACTTCTAAATCTGGTGGAGCATTAAACAACTTACCGCCATTCTGAACATCAACTGCAATAATTCTTCCTCTTTTTATAATTGCTTTTAACTGAGCACTTAGACCAGTTTTAACAGTTACTACTGGATTTCTGTGGAAGTTTAAAATATTAGATCCATAATCGGATCCTTCTTCATAAACATAAGCATCTACGATACTTCCTCTAACAATTGGAGTTGCAATAATAGTATTACCAGTACCAACTCCTGCTCCATATTCGGCATTAATTACAACTTCTACAGGTGGATAAGAGAATATTTGATATCCTTGTCCCGAAGTGCTTCCAAAACTTACATAATTTCTTCTCTCATAATCAGTTTTAGCGCCACCAACTGCAACTGCTAATTTAAAATTAGAATCATCAATTTTAATAATTCTATATTGAGATGTACTTGATAACCCAGAAATGGTAGAAGTCTCAAAAGTATAATCGATTAAGTCGCCATCATTAAATCCATGATTTTTAAATGTGATTAAACTATCTAATGTAGAGATTCCAACAGGTTTTACTCTTAGGGTTCTATTCTGATATCCCTCTCCAGGATTTAATACTTTAATCTCAGAAACCACATTCTGTTCATCAAAGGTTCTAAACCTGTGTATTCCTCCCGTACCAACTGTTGTAAATCCAACAGTATTAATACCAGCATTATACTCTTCAATGCTTCTATAGAGATAAATTGATCTGGTATTGATAATTTGTGGATAATAAACTCCACCGCTTATAAGGGTTTCATTTTGGTCTAAATTAGATCCACCAAATGATCCAATTCCTAATGAGGCATTACCATTAGGACTGTATACAATTTTTTGACCGTCAACTAAATTGTGGAAGTCTTCAAATGTAAGCGTATCATTATCAATATCAATACCACCTGTTACAGCAAGACCAACCCTTGTTGCATTAAAATCAATGTCTCTAAACTGTTTAGAAACCACTGCTTCTAGTAAAGCATTTTTACCATTTCCACCACTTATAGTAGTTGATAGAACTCTATTGATACTAAAGTTTTGTGGATCAACTTTTATTTCTTTAACATTACCACTAACAACTGCTTGTGCCTTTGCAGTTATTCCTGTTCCAACAGAAGGTGCAGAAATTTCAATGAAAGGTGGATTAATTACATCATAATCAACACCACCATTTAAAACTTTAATATCTTCTATAGGTCCATAATATACTCTATCATCAGATTTATAACTATGGACTTCAACACCATTAATTAATATACCAACCTGTCCAGTTTCTGTTTGAGTATCAGTTCCCGATTGAATATTTGGTATTAAGGGTATTTTAGTTAAAGAATTTTTTTGTTTTAGGGATTTTCCATATTGCTGTCTTAATGTGAATACATGAGAAGTTGCAGTATTAAATGCAGTTTTATCAAATTGTACTGTCTGTATAGTTCCAATAAAAGATCTAGCATTATAAAGTTTTATTCTATTAGTCCTTGCTGGATTAGTGTCTTTAACAACCTCAACATAATAGTTTCTACCAGTTTCCAGTCCAACAATTGGATCACCACTTCCACTGTAAATTATTTCGTCTCCAGTAATAAAAGGAACATCAGTATCAAAAGATATGATTGAATATTTTCCGGTTGTTGAAACAAATCCTTGATATATTGTATCTAAATTGGTTGATGAATCAATTGAAATTGATGAACTGGAAATATTTTTGTCAATCGTATAATCTGGAAGAGAGTTTGAAGCAACGTACATACTCTCATTATTTTGATTATAAGTATTCTGTACGTTTGCTTGAATTCTATCGCTATCTAACTGAGCTCCAGTTGAATTTGCATATTCATATCTCTTTCTTATACTTAATTCTCTAGTCGAAGCAACTGTAACATTTTTATCTAAGGTAACTGTTTTATCAGATATTGCAGTAACTTCAGCATCAGAGACAACAATGTTTTCTGCATTCTTATCTAAAATATCAGTAGAATCACCAACCTTTAAACTGGACTTATCTGGTGTTTCAAATAATGTTAATGTGTTATTTGTAAAACTTTCAATTTCATATCTTGATCTGGTGTTGTATATCCAAGTATTAAATGCAAATTGTTTATAGTTATCATTATTATTTGGAATACTTTCACCAAGATTCTTGACCTCAATAATATCATCTTCAAACAATAATCTATAGGAATCCTTATTCTCAATATCTGACATAACGCCAGAAATTTTCATTGTTACTTTCTTGGAAAGATCCCCATCTTCATATCCATAAATTGTATCGGTTTTAGAATATAGTGAATCTTTAGGTGAGATTGCACTTGTTATTCCAGTACATCCAAAGAATTGATTTACAGTCTTACTGGTGTAATCAATTTCATCATTACCAACAACAACGGTTCCAGTCTGACCAAATCCAATAGTACTGTCTACACTAATAACTGACGCTCCGATAGAAACATTATCGGAAACTAAACTCTTTGGAGTTATGACGAATGTACCTTCGATTAAACTTTTTTCATTATATCCGGAGAATAATTGAATTTTATAAAATGTCTTTCTATTTCTGGTTATGATTTCAACTTCTGATACGGGTCCAGTTGCAGTATCTGTAAAGTTGCTGATCATCTGACCAATCAACTTATTAGGATCTCCATCAATAACTTCAGTTACAAGAACTCTTCTTCTAATATATTCCGCGAATGATGGTTTTAAAAGGAAATCCTCAAGGTTAATAATCTTAGGTACTTCATTATATAAGATTGCAAATAGAATTCTAAAAGCTTCTTCAGTTCCTTTACTCTGATAGAAGTCACGAACTTGTTTAATAAAATTATTTACATCTAAAGTACTAACAAAACTAACATCTTCAAATCCAGGTGCAAGAAGATACTTGATTTTGCGATAAAATTCTTTAAGGAATAAAGAACTTAAGTTTTTAATATTAGACCCATCAGTATGGGATGAAGCAGTTGAAGAAGTAAATACTAATTCTTCTGGATTTAGATTATCTCTATACGATGTAATTCCACTAAAACCACGAACACATCCAGTAAAACTATTAGTCGTTATACCAGTATATGTAATAATTTCATCATCAATTTTTAAAAGACCATACTGCTGAGGAAAACCATTAGTTGTGGTAACATTGACAGTGGTATCAGAGGCAGTAATATCTGATGTTATGCCAACATGGTCATTTAAAATATCTGGTGTTAAATTGTTGAGACTCAGATATTGATCCAAATTTTCGACAATATCAATCGTACCGCCTCTAAATTCCTGAGAGACATAGTACTGCTTCAGAAATTCTACAACCTTAGGACTTTCGGATAGTAAAAATTCTGGTAATTGATTATCAACAATTTGTTGGACTTTTACCCTAGCATCAAAACCAGTTGTAATCATATCTCCTCTCTATTATTTCCTTGTTATTTGTCCGTTTGAATAACTAGATCTTACTGGGAAGTTAACACCAGAAATCTGTTCTCCAGAAGCAATCGTATCCCTAACCATATTTATATTGCTTTTTGAAATATCAAAGATTAGATATAGATCCTTTAAACCTATAACATCATTAGATTCTGGCACTGCCTGAATTTCTATGACATTATCTGGTAGATCTGTAGCAACAATATTAATTGTATTTACAATAATTTCACCTTTCTTATAATCTACTGTACCAATAGATTTTTTAACAACTTCAAATGTATCTGGATCTAAGGTTGGTTTAACAATAGAAAGCAAACCAATATCACCATTAGGATTGGGTACATCTAGAAAATATACCGTGTCTGTTTCTCCAGCAATTTTAAATCCAGTACTCTTAACATTATAACCATCTAGATTCTTATGGAATCTATTTCCATAACATATTTCATACTGAGCGAACGTACTAGTAATCGCATTCAAATTCCTTCTCATTCTAACTCTAGTGATGTTAGAAGTAATTGAATTATCTACATTATCGATAATTTGTAGAATTTTGCTATATTTAAATCTTCCACCAAATTTATTCATATCAACAGTTTTAGAATGTTGATTGAGAGAAGTTATAACATTACTTCTAATTGACTGAACATCTTTTGCTTTAGATGAATCATAAAAGATATCAGAGTCAACCTCTACAAATAGTAGTTTTAGATCTGAAAGTTCTTGCTTAATGCCAGATATAGTGTATTGTTTTAGATCGTTAAGAATCTGCGTCTTTGCAAAGTCGGAGATAGCAAATCCATTTTTTGGTTTTATACTGATCACAACCTTACCAAATTCTGGTGGGTCAAGTTCTTCACCACCAACAACAGAAACAGATTCAGTACTTGGGAATATCTTTTGTATAATCGCCTCGTAGTCCCTTGCAGTAACCGCACGATACTGCGATGCGTACACTCTAGGTGCAAAGTACTTGATTGAGTCTATCTGCTCAATGTCGCCCCCTCCGGTGGAGGATGCGTTTGTTGTAACTGTTACTGAATTTGTTGGGTTTGTGATTAAACCATTACTATCAGTCGTTGTTCCTGCATAAGAGAACAATGCTGGTCCATTACCATTCTGACCGTCAGTTGTAATATAACTTACTTTGATTACAGCATCAGTTTCTAATTTTTTACCAATAATACCATCACCAAAAAGCAGTTCATATCTTTCATCTGAAACTTCTTGAATCAAATATATTTCCGAATCTTTATTGACCGTAACGATATTATCAACTTGCTTATATTCTTTACTACCAACAGTTATAACAATTGTAGATGTATCAATACCTGGATTACTTAAAATAAACCTTTGATCTTGAGAATTATCTACTACAAATTCTTTAGTCAGATATGTTCCTTGGAATACATCAATGCTATCAAATGTGGCAACCCCATTAATTACATTCGCACTAATATCAGAAGGAACAGAGAATGTGTACTGAGTGTTATCTACTGCACCTACACAAACAAGTCCTGCCTTTAAAATTATTTGATTGGAAGTTGTTGATGTATTAATTGAAAATGATACATTCGCTTTTGCTGAAGTTTTGGATCTTGGAACATATCCAATATTTCTTGCTAAAGATACAACATTTTCTCTCAGTGTTGAAGAATCCAAGAAGGATTCGTTTACAACCATATTAGAGTTAAATGCCGTAATATACGTGTTGTATGCTAACGTATCAATTAACACGGAAAAGTTAGATCCCTCAAAATCAAAATCCGTGAACGTTGAGTTAGCACGGAGATAATCCTTAATGGATGTCTTTATCTGATCAAAATCTAGATTGGTAAACTTAGTAAAAGGCATTATTTTATCTGGTTGCCTCTAGGATGAACGTAAATTGTTGTGCAGGAACCTCTTGACCGATAATATTAAAACTAACAGTTATTTCAAATTCATTTTGATCTGGTTTAGGATTCACATCAACGAAGAGATTATTAATTCTCGGTTCGTAGTTTTCAATAGCAACTTGTATTTGTTTTTCTAAAATAGATGCTGTACCAAAATCAACAAAATCAAATAAACTAACTTTTACATCCGAACCAAAGATTGGATTAAAAAATCTTTCACTTGGAACAGTATTCACAATATTGCGAACACTTCTTTTAATTGCATCTTCATTTTTAAGAACAAGGACATCATTAGTCACAGGATGTTTGTCGAATGATAGACTAATATCCTTAAATGCTCTGGATATCCTTTGAACCACGATAGATCTAGAGATTGTACTTGTTTTTATTTATACCCCTATTCAGAATAATTCCGTATTATCGTCTGTTTTTTCATAAAGGTCTTCTTGATTGATGGTATCTCTCTTTTTAGGTGTGATATCATCATTTGAAATTTCACGAAGCATTTTTTGATGCTGTTGATTCGCCAAATTATCTAAAAAATCATTTTGTGGATTCATTTCTTCATTTTCGTAGTAATTAATGTAATCAGTGGCGAGTTTTGTAGTTCCCCACATCTCTCTCATGTAATTAATGTCTCTATCAACAGGTGAATTACCCATTTTAGCTCCCGATTCGTTAAAATCAGAACTTTTAAAGGGGTTACTATCCCTTATTTTTATTTATTTTGCTTTTCACAGCATCATAATCATCTTCAAGTACATCTTTTAGGTAATCTTCATCATAATTATCATAATAATTGGTTTTTGTAAGTTTTAATCTTGCTTCTAGAAGATCTTTTCTTGGTTGTACTAGAACTAGATTGTATTTTCCGTTATTTGACTGAACTTTATTGACAAAAGTGTCCTCATTTCTGTGATCTGCAAGGAATTTGTAATCTTTATACTTTAAATTGTAGTTATCAACAGCAGTATAGAGATAATCTGGATCATGATGATCTTCTACAACGTAAATTGTAACGTCATAATCGGAAGATGGAACAATTTCATCTAATTTTTGCTCGACAATAAGAAAATTTGCCGTTGAAGCAAAGGGACAAAGAGAGAAATTACCCAATTCTGGTCTAACTTTAGATAAATCTCTAATCCACCTCCGAATATGTCTATTTTTCTTGTCTCTCATCAGGTGTAGTCCAGAAATAATCATCACAATCACCTAGTCTTCCCCATTCAACACCATTTTCAGTTTGGAAAATCTGTGTTGATACCTTAAAATCAGGTGTTTTGACTGGATCTGGGGTCATTGAGGTATCATAGATGCGGCATCTGTTGTTTGGATAGAGACAAAACTGCCCATTCCTCAATTCAATCAGGTTAAATGACTTGTGTTCGTCAGGAAGTTCACTAACAGATGCATCAATCTGATCGAAATCACCATGATAGTTATCAAGAGTACAGATGTAAGTACCTTTTAACTCACCAAAGTGCCTTGTACGTACTTCCCATTCCATCGGTGCAACAAATTGCTTCTCAATCACCGTAAAATCATAGTCCATACAGTTCCAAAACTGTAGGTTATAGATGTCCATATCAGGATCTGGCGGTTCAGGGCGTGATAAGAATGCAGATATTGGTAGTTTATCAAACATTGCCCCATATTCTGGTAGGTATGTTTCAAAATAAAATGCACGTCCTTGAATAGACTTAGCACATACCCATAAACCTTCTACGTATTCTCCGTGTCCATCCTTAAGATCACGAAGATATTCTTTTCTAACCCATACCTTTTTAGTTGGTAGGTTTGCAATTAGTTTTGCCATTCTTTAAAAAATTGCGATACTTCATAACCATCCAATTCTGATTTATAATCCGAATCTTCTCCCAGATAAAAATATTCATATCCAAGTTTTTTATATATGGCACATTCATTCTTGAGAGATCTCTTACCAATATACAGTTTGGGGTTCTCATAATCCCAGGCAAACTGATCTGCAAAGACAGAATTCACACTATCAAAACGATAAACTAATGAAAAGGCAACAAGTTTGTCACCATCATAGTATCCGACTATATCACAGTTGTTCTGTTCAAACTCTTCACGAAAGATTGGTATAACACTATCAAACTCTTTGTATTCACAATACTTACGATAGATCTCAAAACACTCCTTATAAAAAGAACTATCAAGAAGTTTGTAGTTAGAAACCTCCTGATAGTTTGTATCTTTTAATTTAATTCGACAAAACATTGCTATAGTGTAACTTCAATTATTTACCATCTCTCATTTGGTGGATAATATTGTAGAAGTTCTTTTCCTTGTTTGATATTACGCATTGCATATAATGTACCTGTTTCAGAGTCATGATAAACGTTTGGTTT
>Ga0098038_1000495_pt1 | contig 17576 bp, 21 predicted proteins | sample 5B_taG_FD_75051 | JGI IMG/M metagenome (GOLD analysis project Ga0098038, IMG submission 75051) | Marine viral communities from the Subarctic Pacific Ocean - 5B_ETSP_OMZ_AT15132_CsCl metaG | ecosystem: Environmental > Aquatic > Marine > Oceanic | place: Pacific Ocean | collected 2015-01-08 | reverse complement strand
TGGGCTTCCGTTATTTGAGGCAGCGTACAGTGGCTTACCAATTATAGCACCCGGCTGGTCCGGACATTGCGATTTTCTCTATAAACCAGAAAAAACTATTTCAAAAAAGAAAAAAGGCCAAGTTATTAAAAAGCCACTTTTTGCCGAAGTTGACTTCACCATAGGCCCAGTTCCTAATGAAGCTGTTTGGGAAGGGGTAGTAGAAAAACATTCTAGCTGGGCATACCCAATAGAGGGTTCTTATAAATTAAGGTTGCGTCAGGTAAGAAATGATTATGAAAAGTGGCTTAAAAAAGCTAAAACATTAAAAAAATGGGTTTCTAGCGAGTTTAATTCTGACAAAAAACACAATTTGATGGCCGGTATTATCACGGAAGTTGCAGATCGTCTTAATAAAGAAGAAGATTGGCTAGAAGAATTTGAAACAAATATAGCGTTTAATGAATAGAATTACTTACATATCTGATTTTTATGCTGATGAAGTTGTCGGTGGTGGTGAACTTAATGATGATGTGTTAATCAAAGAATTAGATCGTCTTGGATATGATATAGAACTTCATAAAAGTGAGACTGTTCGAATCCTAGATATTCAACAGGCTGAATGTATAGTAATATCTAATTTTTGTTTGCTTCCAAATGCAATCATTAAAAAAATTCTTAATAAAAAATATATTATCTATGAACACGATCATAAATATCTGAGTCATAGAAATCCATCTGTTTATACAGATTACTTAGCACCAAAATTAGAAATAATTAATAGAGAATTTTATAAAAACGCCTCTGCTGTGTTATGTCAATCAGATTTTCACGCAAATATAGTAAGAAAAAATTTACAGTTAGAAAATATAATCAGCTTAGGTGGAAACTTATGGTCTGATGAATCATTTGATATTTTTGAACAAATCTGTAAACTTCCTAAGAGTAACACGCACGCTATCTTGGATTGCAAACAGTCCCATAAAGGAACTAAAAAGGCGATATATTACTGCAATAAAAATAATATTGATTATGAACTTGTTGCTGATGTGAGTCCTATTAATTTTTTAAAAAAACTTGGTGCCCACGGCACACTAGTATTTTTTCCCGAGACTCCTGAAACTCTATCCAGAATTGTTGTTGAGGCACGAATGATGGGAATGTCTACAAAAACAACTAAGAATATTGGAGCAATTCATGAAGACTGGTTTCACAAGAAAGGTGCAGCTTTGATAGAACATATGAAAAATAAAAAGAAAAATATAGTCAAAACCGTGCTGGAGAATTTAAATGAACAATAAACTAGTGTCAGTTGTTATGCCAACATATAATGATGCAAAATATTTACATTCTGCGATTAATGATATATTAGAGCAAACTTATAAAAATTTCGAATTCATCATCGTAAATGATGGCTCTACCGATAACACCTCAGATATATTAAAGCAGTACGAAAAATTAGACGATCGAATACAAGTTTATGAGAAAGAAAACGGTGGCACGGGGTCAGCCCTTAATTATGGTTTTGAAAAAGCGCGTGGTTTTTACGGAACTTGGGTTTCTTCAGACGACAATAAAGATAAGACATATCTTGAAAAGCTTGTGAGCGCCCTTGATCGCAACCCAGATATAGAATATGCAGTCACAGCATATTACAGTAAGTTTTTAGGAAAAATTTTTAAGCCATTTCATTATAATAAAGATTCAAAACAATGGATGTTTTGCAGAAATCCCATTGGTCATGATGATTCAGTTACAAATTCTGTGTTAGAAATAGATGATTGGGCCGAAATTAGTCAGTTCAACTGTTATCAGGGGGTTTGTTTTCTTTTTACTATGAGGTTAAAGAAAAGGTGTGGTGATTATATAACAATCCCCGGTGAAGACTATCATATGTCTATGCTTATGGGGATGAACTCTAAAACTCTTTATATAGATGAATGTCTCGGTACACACAACAATCCACCTGACTCTTTAAGTATGCAGGACAGGTCCTGCACTGCCCAAGCTGAGATGGTTACTAAGGGCATTTATTTAAATAATTCTAATAGATGGCACTTAAAAGAAATTCCCAAGATAGCACATTTTTATTGGGGTGGCACAAAAATGTCCTTTATGAGATACTTAACAATTAAGACTTTTAAAGAAAATAATCCGGATTGGTCCATTTATCTTTATCGAGGTAAAAAATATAAAAAGTCTGCAAGTTGGCAAAAATTTGATAACCACCATCAATCAGACTCTTTTTCTTATACTTCTGAAGAAAATTATTATCAAAAACTTAAAGAAGAGATAGCACTAAGAATCATCGAGGTAGATTTTTCGCGCACACCACTTGGCTCTGACGCCTCTGAGGTACATAAGTCTGATTATATACGGTGGTATGCTTTAGCCTCTAAGGGTGGCTTATGGAGCGATATGGACATTATCTATCACAAATCAATCACCGATATTAAAATTAATAAGGTAGAAAATGTAAACACAGAAGTTTGTATGTGTTACGACCCTAGACATAAAGAAATTGCGGAAGTATATAATCAGGCCACAAACACTGTCACAAAGACACAATTAGATTCCATTCCAATTGGGTTTATGATGTCTAGTAAAGGGAATCATATATTTAAAAAAATTGGGATAACCTCAAGAAATATGATAGAAAAAATGAAAGGTCAAGACATGTCCTATCAGGCGATAGGAACCTATGCAGTAAAATCTATATTCCCTACATTAGAAAGTATGCTAGAAATCAGTCCAAATAAAGTTAAAAATATTGATTATAATGAAGTATATTCTATAGACTTTCAAAATTTGCAACAACTCTATGAAGATAATAATTTTGAATTGTTAAAAGATCAAACCATTGGGTTTCACTGGTACGGCGGCCACCCTCTCAGCCAGAAATATAATAACTTATACAATAAAGATACTTGGGCGAGTTTTGATAATACATTTAGTGCCGCCCTTAAAAATCTTTAGTAAACCACGATAATAACTAAAGTTTTACTTGACACTTGTTCAAAACAGGTTATAATATTATTAACGTGAGGAGAGGTTGCATTGAAAAAAATTGTAACAATCACTGGCATTAGACCCGATTTCATAAGAATGTCAGAAGTTTTCAAAAGGTTGGATAACCACCCAGACATAAAACACATAATGATACATACAGGACAACATTATGACGAACTGTTATCAGGTGTTTTTTTTAAAGATTTGTCTATCCGCCGCCCGGATTATAACTTAGAAGTCGGAGGTCCCGGCAAAGAACACTATCATGTATCTTGTGAAGCATCTATAAAAGCCATTGATTTAATTCGTAAAATTAAACCTGATTATGTCATTTTTCTAGGAGATGCTAATACTGTAAGTTTGGCACTACCTATCAAGAGGGACGGCTGGAAAGTAATTCATATTGAAGCTGGGATGAGAAATGGTAATGAGTGGATGCCCGAAGAAATCAACAGGGTTGCTTGTAATCATGTTAGTAATATCTTATTTGCATACCATCCCGATAACAGAGATAGTATGATAAGAGAAAATATTTCAACAGACAGAATATATGTTGTAGGTAATACAATCGTTGAAATTTGTAAACCCTTTATTGAAAAATTTAAGAACATTAAAAAAAGAGAAGATTTTATTTTAGTTGATATTCACCGATCAGAAAATATTGGTGTTGGTTCAATGGAAGCCCCCGAACACAAATTAAGAAATATTATAAAATATATTAATCTTTGTGTCGAAAAATATCAACTGCCCGCAAAAATGTTAAAGTTTGGTAGAACGATAAAAGCCATTGATAGACTAGGCCTAGATCTAGGTGATATAGAATTGATTGATTTAATGGGTTATAATGATTATATGGAAACCCAATATCACTGCAAATTTATGATCTCTGATTCAGGAACTTCTCACGAAGAGCCAGCCCTCCTAAACACGCCTGTCATTGTACCAAGATTATACACAGAGAGGCCACAGTCGATTGAAAACTATTGTTCAGTTCTATTAAATACTGAGAAAGAAGACTTGTCTTGGGCACACTCGCATCTATATTTGGAAAAATATTGGGATGGCTCTATAAAGCCAAGCCTAGAATGGCTTGGAGATGGCAAAACAGCAGAAAGAATTGTTAATATTATTGCTTCGTTGTAGGTTAAGATGAAAAATAAGAAAATATTAATTATTGGCGGAACCGGTGCATTAGGCACAACTTTAATTAAAAATTACAATAACAATAATGACATTTTTATTATGTCAAGAGACGAACACAAGCACGTTTCTTTAATGAAAAAATACAAAGATGTAGGCTTTTTAATAGGAGATATAAAAGATAAAGAATCGATTATGAGATGTATCAACGAGACAAAGCCAGAAATAATCATTAATACTGCCGCCCTTAAGCACGTCCCGGTGTGCGAAGCTAACGCATTTGAGAGTGTTAAGACAAATATCATAGGTCACCAAAATCTTATAGATTGTGTGAATATCAGTAATCACCAAATTGAAACGTTGATGTTTATTTCAACCGATAAAGCTTGTAAGCCAATTAATGTGTATGGAATGTGTAAGGCAATTGCAGAGAGACTCTATACTAATTACGCTAAAAAACAAAAAGATATTAAGGTTATAATTTCAAGATATGGTAACGTGCTGGAATCAACAGGTTCAGTTATACCATTTTTTAAAAATCTATTACAACAAGATAACTGTTCTTATTTACCAATAACTCATAGTGATATGACTAGGTTTTTAATGACATTGGATGATGCTACAGATCTAATAGAATGGGCATATTATCACCAAGAATCACATGGTAAAATAGTAGTACCTAAAATGAAGTCATTAAAGATAGTTGATATCGCAAAAGAATTATCTAAATCATTATTAGGAAAACAAGTAGAATTAAAGTTTGTAGGTATTCGACCCGGTGAGAAAATTCACGAAGAAATGATTAGTTTTGAAGAGTCTTTGCGGTGTATTGAATATGATCAATATTATATGATTACTGAAGAATTGTTATCACAAAATCCTTGGAATTATAGCTCTAAAAATAATCTACTACCAAAAGAAAATATTGAGAATTTTTTGGTCAGCAAGGGCGTTCTTCCTGATCCACAGACTATAATTTAAGGTTGCACCAATGATATCAATTTTAATCCCTGTTTACAATACTCCTGCAATATTTTTGAAAGAATGCATAGACAGTTGTTTGAATCAAACAATTGATGATTATGAAATAGTAATAGTGGATAATGGCAGTGATGATACCGATACCATATCAGTATTAAAAAACTATAGTTTAAATAAGAAGATTTTTCTTTACAATTGTCCTCGACAACAAAACAAGAAAAACCTATCAATTGCTTTAAATTATGGTTTACAAAAATGTAAATATGATTTAGTAGCGAGGATGGACTCGGATGATTTAATGCTTCCCGAGAGATTAGCCAAACAAAAATTATTTATGGATAGAAACCCAGATGTAGATATAGTGGGTGGTCAAATACACATTTTTCCCGAAGGTACGACCACCAATCATCCATTTGTGATTAACAAAGATTATGCTTTACAGACATACTGGCTTTTAAACCACCCAACAGTTATGTTTAGAAAAAATAAAATAACAAAGATTGGATGTTATAAAGAACAGCCTGAGATGTTTGCAGAAGACTACGAATTGTGGACAAAAGCTTTAAGAAATAATTTTAAGATCAGAAACATCCCTGATGTTGTAGTATTATATCGTTTACACAATAATAATTTAACTAGAAAGACAGAAAAAAATTCAAGTTATTTCGAAGAGATGGAAAAAGAGAGACAAAAAATAAGAGATGTGTATAATGATATTAGCTAAGTGTCCCCTTAGAATATCTCTTGTGGGTGGATCAACTGATATGATTTCCTTTATTGATAAATTTCATAGAGGCGCCGTAATTAGCTTCACACCAAATTTGTATACTTATGTATCTATCCACCAAAACAACATAGATAAATATATCATCAATTGCACACAAAGAGAAATAACTCATAGCATTGATAAGATCAAGAATGATATTGTTAGGGAATGTCTGCGGTATTTTGAAACCCCTCCTTGTACTATTACTTTTAATACCAACATTTTATCTACAGGATCAGGCCTCGCTTCCTCTAGTTCATACTTTATCTCTATGATTAAAGCTATTAGTATGTTTCAAGGAATATCGATGTCAAATAAGGCAATCTATGATATCGCATACAAACTAGAAAAGAATGTAAATCCATTGGCTGGATATCAGGATGTTTATGGATGTGGAGTTGGCAATTTTAAAAGAATTGACTTCAAATCAGGAGGTCAAGAAAGCTACAAATTTTTAGATTTTTCATTTATTCTTGAAAAATACAATATGTATATTTTAAATACTGGTATTATAAGAAAGTCTACCAACATTCTTAAAACAATCGATGTAGATAAGAGCTATTATTTATTATCAATGGTGGACAATTTAGAGAAATCAATCATAGATCAGGATGAAGAAAAATTTTTTAAGGTTCTTAATCGTGGTTGGGAAATTAAAAAGAGCACCTCAAGTGAAGTGATGGCTAATGCAGAACTAATAGCAATGGAAAAGCACTTGATTAATTTTAATGGTGTCGCTGGTATAAAACTCTGCGGCGCCGGCGGTGGTGGCTACTTTTTAATTTTTTTAAATAAAGAAAAAGATCAAAAATTTAAAAAATACTTTGCAAAAAAGTATCCAAGTAATTCAGTCATTCAAGTTAATGTAGAAAGTAATGGTGTTGTAGGTGTTAAAATATGAAAAAACAAATATTATTAAGAGAAATAGAAAAATGCTACGAATACAAAGACGAGCTAAAGAATGTCTTATCTTCATATAGAAATGTCATTATACTAGGAAATGGCGGTTCAAGTTCGATAGCCAGCCATATTTCACAAGATTACACTAAAAAATTAGGTAAAAAATCTTTTACGTTTACAGATCCATCAAGGTTAACTTGTTACTCTAACGACTATGGTTACGATCAGGCATATTGCCAATTTCTAAAAGAGTTTGCAGATCAAGAAGAGACTCTAGTAATTTTAATTTCCTCGTCTGGAAATTCTCAAAACATAATTAATTGCGCCAAATGGTGCTGTGAACACTCAATACCAATCTTGACCTTAACTGGCTTTTCTGCTAATAATAGATTAAAAAACAAGAATATAAAAAATAGAAAAATAAATTATTGGGTCGATAGCAGTGATTACGGTATTGTAGAGTGCGTGCATACCATATTCTTACACATGGTGGTAGAATGATATATTGTTTTGATATTGATGGCACCATATGTTCATCAGTAAATAACAGTAAATACGGTGATGCAGTTGTATTTGAGAATATGCTAAATAAAATTAATGCACTCCACGACGAAGGTAATATCATATATTTTATGACGGCTAGAGGTAGTGTCTCTGGAAAAGACTGGTCTGATTTTACCAAAGATCAATTGAATGGATGGGGGTTTAAATACCATAAATTAATCATGAATCAAAAGCCACACGCAGATTATTTCATAGATGATAAAGGCTACAATGCGAAAGACTGGGCTAAAAAAAATACAAAAATTGTTCGTGGTGTTATAGCTGGCGCATTTGATGTTATTCATCCGGGCTATATTCACACATTCGAGGCCTCGCAAAACCATTGCGACCACCTAACGGTGTGTCTTCATACAGACCCCTCAGTAAACGGAAAGATGCGACCAATCTTAAGTCAAGAAGAGAGAATTAGAATCTTGAAATCTATAAAATTTGTTGATGAAGTTATTCCCTATAACACTGAAAAAGATCTTGAAAACCTTCTTAGGGATAACGAATATGATGTTAGAATATTGGGCTCTGATTATAAAAACAAAAGCATAACTGGTAACAACTTATGTAAAAAGACAGTTTATATCGATAGAGATCACGGATGGACAACTACAAAGTTTAAAAAACTAATACATGATAATTTTGGAGATTTATAATGAACGTTATTGTCACCGGCGGCGCCGGCTTTATAGGTAGTAATGTAGTAGATAAAGCACTGGACAAAGGCTGGAACGTAAAGATCATTGATAATTTATCAACAGGATATAAGGTAAATCTAAATCCTGATTGTGAATTTATTAACGTTGATATATGTGATTATGAGGCAATTGAGCCTCACTTTGCAGGGGTAGACGTAGTATTTCATTTAGCGGCCCTACCAAGGGTACAACCATCAATAGATGACCCTTTGCCATATAATAAAGTAAATATAGAGGGTACTTTGTCTGTTCTAAATGCTTGTAAAAATCATGGAGTAAAGAAGGTAGTATTTAGTTCTTCATCCTCCATATATGGTGAGTGCGGAGATGAGCAGATCGATGAAGAATATAGGAAGAAACCACTTAGTCCATATGCTCTTCAAAAATTAGTTTGTGAACAATATTTCGAGTTGTACTCAACATTGTTTGGTATTAATAGCATATGTCTAAGATATTTTAATGTTTACGGCAATAGACAACCTCAGATCGGAGCATATGTTCCTGTTGTCGGTATCTTTTTTAAACAACTCAAGACTGGACAACCTTTGACTGTGACCGGTGATGGAGAGCAAGCAAGAGACTTTGTTAATGTATTAGATGTTGCAGACATTAATATAGCAGCAGCCGAATCCAGTTTGAAAGGCTACAATTATTTTAACGTTGGAGTAGGTAAAAATGAAAAAATCATTGACATAGCCAAACAAGTGTGTTATAATAATATAAAGCATATTGGAAAAAGAATTGAACCAAAGAGCACTTTGGCCAATATTAAAAAAGCAAAAGCCCAGCTAGGCTGGGAACCAAAAATTAATTTAATGGAGTGGATACAAAATGAAACAAAGAGATGATTTTAATTGGAATTCTTACACAAGGGATTATTATGCTAGAGAACAAGAGCAATCTATGCGAATCTATAAGCTCATAGTGGAAAAAAACCCCGAAGGCCCTCTTCTTGATAACGATGGTAACATAGTTTTTGATCCAAAGGTACACGATAATTGGAAAGAACTCTACCATCGAGTTCATAATTTAAAAGTTAAAAGTGTTTTTGAGTGCGGGTGTGGATCTGGATATCATTTAATTAATTTACACAATCTAAACACCAACCTAAAATTATCAGGCTGTGATATCAACACTGAACAAATCGAACTTGGTAATAAGGATTTTAATTTAAGTTCTTATCCTTTTTTTGATAAAATTAAGATCCTAGATTTTACAGACAGCGAAAAGGTGAAAGATCTTGAGACTTTTGATTTTGTATTTACCCAAGCAGTTACAATGCATCTTCGACACGATAAAGCTGTTAAGTTTCTTAAAAATATGGCCTCTATATCAAACAAATATATTTTTTTAATAGAAAACAAAAACGCTCATAATTACCCATCTCTTCTTGCAGAGGCAATTCCTAACTTTGAATTAGTTAAGTTCGATAAAAGTTATGTCACCGATGATTATGTTTATCTTTTAAAAAGGAGAGAATAAATGAAGTATGTAGTTGTAACAGATAAGCCAATTGCTTACGATAGTTTAGACCACATAGTTCCAGAGGGAACATCCAGAGATAATCACACCAGCTCCGGATATATCGAAGAAATATTGCGGTACTTTGATAATAAAAAAATCAAATACATGGACCTCGGATGTTCAGGAGGCCAACTAGTTGTCGATTTTTTAAATTTAGGTCACGAAGCTGTTGGTTTAGAGGGTAGTGATTACAGCGTAAAACACAAAAGAGCAAATTGGCCAAACTATCATAATAAAAACTTATTTACTTGTGATATAGCTCATCCCTTTAAGGTAGTTGACGAAAATGGAGATCAAGTTAAGTTTGATTGTATTAGTGCTTGGGAAGTGTTGGAACATATCCCAATCGCTGGATTAAAAGTATTGATGCAAAATATCCACAATCACTTAAAACCCGGTGGTATTTTTGTAGGTAGTGTGTCCTTAGACCCAAACCCACAGTGGCACATTAGCATCTTTCCTAAAGATTTTTGGGAAACAAATATATTTTCTCCTTTATTTACAACTCACCCTTATCCATTTAAGAACCTAGTCAGAGAAGATGTGAGACACTGTTCATTTTTTGTTATCCTTAAGAGATCTATTGATGAAAATTAATATGATAGGAGAGGGGTTCCAGCACGATGTGTGCTCAAGCGCCTTAAATAAGAACAAGTATGTTGAATGGGTTAAGGGCAACCACACCGCTAAAACATCAATATACATTGATCGTGCAATTTTAGGCCAAGTTGATCAAACAAAGCAAAATTATGGTTGGCTTTGTGAGTCAACTTCCATAATACCAACGGTTGTCCATAAAGTTTGTTCCAATATCGAGCTTTATAAAAATAAATTTAAATATATCTTTTCACACGATAGAAGAATTATTGATAGAGATCCAGAATTTTTTAAATTCGCTCCTTCTCCTGCTATGCCTTGGATCCAAAACAAACAAATATATCCTAAAACAAAATTAGTTTCTATGATAGCGTCAAATAAAAAAATGTGTAGTGGCCACTTATTTAGGCAAGAAATTATTTCAAAATTTCATAAACAGGTTGACCACTTTGGTAGAGGTTTTGGTGATAGAGAGTTACCATGGTCAATTAGAATGGATTATGGAGAGGAGTCTGGAAAAATATTAGCGTTAAAAGATTATATGTTTTCTATTGCGATGGAGAATGATAATTATGATGATATTTTTGTAGAGAAAATAACTGATTGTTTTGCTTGTGGAACAATCCCTATTTTTTGGGGTACAAAAAACATAGGCAATTATTTTGACAAAAAAGGAATAATAATGCTCGAAGATTTACAGAACTTAGATCAGATAACACCAGAGCTATATTATTCTAAAATGAAGCATATTAAAAACAATCTTGAAGCCTTGAAACACTTGCACTCTTCAGAAGATTACATTTTTTTGAATTATTTAAAAGGAAATGAATAGTGATAACATGTCGGTTTGCTGGCGGGTTGGGAAATAATCTGTATCAGCTAGCATTTTTAATTAATCATAGTAAAAAACATAAAACTCCATATTACATAGAAGATTGTGTAGAGCGAACAAATATTCCTCTTCAAAGCACGCAATCAAGAATATTAGAAATTGATAATTTATTTGAAAATAATTTTATAAAAAAAACAGAATTGCAGTATGATTTTTCTTTAATTAAAAACTACAGACACGCTGATCTGCATATTAATTCAAATCATCTTTATTCTGAAGTACCCCATTTAACAAACACTAGATACTGTGGATATTTTCTATCAGATAAATATTTTAATGATATTGATATAAATAAAGTCTTTTGTTTAAATAAGAAAATTAAAACTAATTTGTTTAAAAAACACAAACAAATAATGAAAAAGCCAACAATTGCATTGCACTATCGATTAGCTGGTGATAGACAAGAAGAAGAAATTAAAAAATATTATAATATAGTGTCGCCTGCGTTTTACAAAGAGTCAATTCAAAAAATTTTAAAAATGGAGAATAAATCCTTTGAAGATTATAATATTTTACTCTTTTCAGACAACATTAGTCTCGCCAACCAAATGCTGACAAGTTTAAACATACCATTTATTCCTATACAAAATAATAATAATGTAGAAGATTTTATTCATATGTCAAATTGTGATCACAATATAATAGGTAATTCAACCTACAGTTGGTGGTCTGCTTATCTTAATAAGCAAAATAAGCGAGTTTTTTACCCACGCCAAGAATGGTTTTCTCATAAACTTAGTCATGTAGAAAAAAGAGATATGTTTCCTGCTCACTGGATAGGCCTATGAATATGATAGACGTAAAATTCTTAAATCACAGTTCAGTGTTGATTCAGGAAGATAAAAATTTTGTCTTAACAGATCCTTGGTATGAATCTGTATCTTTTGGAAGTTGGTTATCTGTACCACCTTGTAGTGTACATCCAGCGTATTTGGTCACACTGAGTAAACAAGTCGATAATTTTATTATTGCCATATCTCACGGTCACGATGATCATTTGGATGACAATTTTCTATCACTATTTCCACCTAGTACTAAAGTTGTTATTCCAAAATATAGATCCAAGGGGTTATTAAAAAGAATAAACCGTGCTGGCCTTACTAATATTTATGAGATCCCCGAAGAAGGATTAAGTTTGGGGGGATTCAACTTCAAAAGCTATATCAATCCAGTTATCTGTCCTGATGATGCAATCATCACAATTGCTAGTAAAAATTATTTTATTGTTCACGCAAATGATAATTGGCAAAAGCTAGAACCTGCGCCTCTGGACGATATTACAGGTGATGCAAGTGCATATGATCCAAAAAATAGGCTATATATGTCTCAATGCAATCTTGCAGACGGCTGGCCAGATATTTACAGAGATTATACTGTCGAAGAAAAAAACACGATTCATTACAGTCGCGTAAAAAATATAATAACAAACACTATTAATAATGCTTATTCAATAGGTTGTGAGTATTTTTTAAATTATGCCGGCCACGCCAGTGCATTTGTCAACGACAATCAAGAACTAAAAAAGTTAACTTCGTATGTGCCAAACGAAATTGTTTCAGAGATAGCCTCTGACAAGCCTAATATCAAAGTACTCAATATGATCCCCGGCGACAGCTTTAATTTCAAACAAGTGACAAAGCAATTTTCTGGCATTACTCTTGAAGATGATTTGTTAAAGCAATCGTCTTGGGATTTTTACAAATCATATGATTTGATTTCTAAGTGTGATTCACAGAAAAGAGTCGAAGAAGAAGTTGATAGTGAATATCCATTTAAAGTAAAAATGGATTATTTTCTGAAAAGCTTTGAACAGTTTGTTATGGATAGGGTGTATAAGACAGAATTTAATTCTGATATTGTCGGGTTTAAAATAATACTAAAAAGCGCCGAAGAGACATCAGAAGTTGTTATCGGTGGACCGGAAAAATTTGATAATAAAACAGTGATCTTCTATGTTGATAATAAAATTCTAAAGATGTTATTATCAGGGGAGATTATATGGGAAAACCTGTATATTGGGTACGAAGCGGAGGTTGAAACCATACCTCCAAAAATTAATGTCCGGGCGCCCATACGGTGGTTAGCTAGTTTTGGCTATGTTTATCAAATAAAAAGTCAAAATGTCTGAAAATTTATTTTTTGACAAATCTAAATTAAAATATTTAGGTAAAAATGTTATAATCGGAAAAACTGTAAGGATTAGAAACCCGGAACGGTGTATTATAGGAGACAACACAATCATTGATGATTTTGCTTATATATCAGCGGAAATAGAGATAGGAAAAAACTGCCATATTGGATCTCACGTCTGTATTTCTGGTGGTCAAGGAAAATTTAAAATGGGAGATTATTCAACATTATCTTCCCACGTTTCTGTTCACTGTGCATCTTCAGACTACAGCGAAACCTCTCTAGACCTACCGTCAGTACCAGTAGAACAACGTTATGGTGGCTTTATCGAAGACGTACAAGTTGGGGATTATGTTGTTGTAGGTTCTCATTCTGTTATTTTGCCGGGGGTTATAATACCTGATAGGGTTGCGTGTGGCGCCTATACACTTATGAATAAAAAACAATATGAGGAACTAGGCCTATATGTGGGAGTTCCATCCAAGTTTTTAAAAAAGCGTATAATAACTAAAAGGAGGGAATAGATGTCGTTTCAAGTTATAGAAGATTTTGAGAAAGAAGTGGCAAATTTTTTTGGGGCACCCTATGCAGTTGCGGTTGATTGTTGCACTCATGGGTTAGAGTTATGCCTGAGAATGAAAGATATTAAAAAAATAAGTGTCCCTAAACATACTTATCTTTCCATTCCCATGTTAGCTAGTAAATTAGGTATTGATATGGAGTGGACCGATGAGAAATGGCAAAACTATTATTATCTTACTGATAATATAATTGACGCTGCGATACTATGGGAAAAAAACAGTTATATACCGGGCACATACATGGTCATTAGTTTTCAGTTCAAAAAGCACTTAAGTCTCGGTCGTGGTGGTATTATTTTGTTTGACAACAAAGAAAGCTTTGACAGTCTCAAAAAAATGTCTTACGATGGTAGGAGTCCTGATCTTCCTTGGGCACAACAAAATATAAAAACAATTGGTTATCATTATTATATGACGCCGGAAACAGCAGAACTTGGCTTACAAAAGCTACCTGAAGCGATTAGTCGCCCCCCTAAACAATGGGTATATACTGACTGGGTTGATCTAACAACTATGGATATTTTTAAGGAGAAGAAGTGAGAATTTTAATTTTAGGCTCTACTGGATTTATTGGCAAAAATTTACTCAACAGGTTAAATAAAGACGGACACGATGTTACAACTGCCGAACGTAGTTCTGGTACTGACCTGCGAGATTATCAACAGGTTATCTCTTTGGTAAAAAATGTTTCTCCTGAAATTATTTTCAACTTAGCATCACATGGCGGCAGTGTTCACTATGTTAAATCTAACGCGGCAGATGTTTATCATGATAACGTCCAGATGTCATTGAATTTATATAAGGCGGTATCTGAGAGCAATCGTGATATAAAGATCATACAACCTTTCTCTAACTGTTCTTACCCCGGAGACAGTGACATACAAAAAGAAGGAGAGTGGCTGAACGGAGACGTACACCCGTCTGTTTTTTCGTTTGGTAACTCTAAGAGATCGATCTTTTACATTTCAAAATGTTTTAAGCAGCAATATGGTATTAATTCTGTTAACGTTTTGTTTCCAAACACTTATGGCCCCGGCGATTCAATTGATCCAAACCATACACATGCTTTAAACGGAATGATCATAAGAATGTTGAAAGCACAACAGAATGGTGATTCGGAATTTGTTGTATGGGGAACGGGTTCACCAATTAGAGAGTGGGCTTACATAGACGATTTCATAGATATTTTAATCAGGTGTTTAGATATTGATAGTCTTGAGTATCCGGTCAACATGGGACAAGAGCAAGGTTATTCAATAGCAGATTCCGCCAGATTAATTAAAGAGGCTTGTGGTTATAACGGTGAGATTATTTTTGATACAAAATATACTGACGGAGACCCAGTAAAGATTGTTTCTAAACAAAATTTTGTAAAGTTGTTCCAAGATTTTGAATTTTATGATCATTTTGAAGGGATCAAAAACACAATTAAATATTACAAAAATTTACTTTAAGGAGTTATTATGAAGAGAATTTTAGTTACTGGTGGTGCTGGTTATGTTGGGACAACATTAACCCCAATGCTTCTTGAAAAAGGCTATGAAGTAACTGTTGTAGACAACCTTATGTTTATGAATGGAGATAGAATGATTCCATTTTTGAGCAGTGATAAATTTAATTTTGTAAAAGGGGATGTCAGAGATAAGGGTCTCATACAAAAGTTACTTAAAGATAAGGATGTAGTAATTCACCTAGCAGCCTATGTTGGTTTTCCACTTTGTCGCCTAAAGGGAGAAAAAGAATCTTATTCCTTGAATACGGAAGCCACTCAGATGCTCACCGAACTAATGACGGATGAGCAATATCTACTGTTTGGATCAACTGGTTCTAACTATGGCGAGGTAATTGGTTTATGTACAGAAGAAACACCGTTAAATCCACTTTCTATTTATGGAAAAACTAAAACTGAAGCAGAGAATCTCGTTATGTCAAGAAGAAATTCAACAGCATTTAGGTTTGCCACAGCGTTTGGTGTATCACCGAGAATGAGGCTAGATTTATTAGTTAATGATCTTACACACAAAGCTGTCACTGAGGGCTACGCTGTTATTTATGAATCACACTTTTTGAGAACGTTCATTCATATTCGAGATCTCGCAAGATCTTTTGTTTTTGCAATTGAACACCAAGAGCAAATGACTGGTGAAGTGTATAATGTTGGCTCTAACACAATGAACTATACAAAAAGAGAAGTATGCGAGATGATAAATAAAGAAATCCCCGAGGCATTTTTTCATCACGCATCAATTAAGGAAGATCCGGACAAGAGAAATTACAAGGTTTCATATGATAAAATTAATGCTCTTGGGTTTGAAGTAGAGGTAGATTTATCTACCGGTATTAAAGAAATTATAGAAAGTATCCCGCTGCTGGAACATTCTTTAAGGTACAAGAATGTCTGAAGCAGAGACATTTTCAGAATATTACCAATATTATTTGACTTTGCACCAAAATAAGTGGTGTAGACGCTTGCACGTTTTAGGACAGTGTGTTACATTAATTTATGTAATAGCATTGTTTATTACTAAATTATGGCCGCTATTAATATTTACGCCATTTGTAGTTTACCCATTTGCTTGGTCAGGTCATTATTTTTTTGAAAAAAATAAACCCGCCGCGTTTTCAAGGCCTCTGTGGGCTAAAGCTTGTGATTGGGTAATGCTTAAAGACATATTACTTGGGAGGATAGAGTGGTAAAAGTATTAGTATTGGGTAGTACCGGGATGCTCGGCAACGCGGTAGCCAAACATTTTCTAAATTTACCAAGCTTCAAAACCTATGTAACACATCGATCTGGTATAAAACTAACAAGTGATAGCTTGTATTTTGACGCTACGGTTAATAATTTACAAGATTTGCCAAGCGTAGACTACATTATTAATTGTATTGGTATGATTAAACCTTTTGTAGATGATAATTTGTCAGATACAATATACTTAAATTCTTTATTTCCAAGAAAACTAGCAGAATATTGTGATAAGACAGAGACAAAATTAATCCATATAACAACAGATTGTGTGTTTTCTGGCCAGAGAGGAAACTACCATGAAAGTGATTTACACGATGCCTTGGACAAATACGGAAAATCAAAATCACTGGGAGAGCCGGATAATTGTATGATTCTGAGAACCAGTATTATAGGTAAAGAAATTCATAAGGATGCTAGTTTAGTATCGTGGGCTATCTCTCAAAAGGGAAAAAATATTAATGGCTATATTAACCATTTCTGGAATGGGGTTACAACAGCACAATATGCAAAGTGTTGCGAATTTATTATTAATAATAATCTTTATGAAGCTGGCACAAGGCACATATTTTCCAACCCTGTTACAAAGTATGATCTACTTCAAATGATATCTGAAACTTTAGATCTAAATTTAAAAATATCTAAATTTAAAACCAAACAAAAATGTGATAGAACTTTAAACACTAATTTTAATTTAAATGAAAAATTAAACATTCCACCACTAAGCACTCAAATAAAGGAGCTAAATAATGGACAGTAAGAACACAACGAAAGACATGCATATGTCTGCTCAGGCGATGGGGGCACTTATGATGGCTCTACAAAAATCTTTATTGGAACAATCCGATATTGTACCGGTCTTAAAAAATTTCAAATTTCGGTTATCTGAGGAAGGGTTGGTAGTTTTAAACCCTCCGCTTGTTAAATTACAGGAAGATTCTGAGGAAAACGAGGAGGATTGAGTTGCCACGGTATACTTATAGGTGCGATGTCTGTGGCAATTCTTTCGAAGTATCTCATTCGATTTCTGAAAAATTAACTGATTGTGAGTGCGGCGAAGAGGGTTCTTTAAAGAGAATCC
>Ga0098038_1000493_pt1 | contig 17580 bp, 26 predicted proteins | sample 5B_taG_FD_75051 | JGI IMG/M metagenome (GOLD analysis project Ga0098038, IMG submission 75051) | Marine viral communities from the Subarctic Pacific Ocean - 5B_ETSP_OMZ_AT15132_CsCl metaG | ecosystem: Environmental > Aquatic > Marine > Oceanic | place: Pacific Ocean | collected 2015-01-08 | reverse complement strand
CTCACGAGCATAAGTCACATCATATAATAATACTGGAGAATGGATGCTTTGCCTTGCAACCTAACAACAGGGTGCGATGGATCGAACCATCATTTACCACGAAAGATTTTCCAAAGAAGCCTGACTACAAGGTATGCACCCAGACATACAATGCAGAGTCGCATGGTAAGTGGATTACTGAAGATAGCGATAACTACTTCTATACTACTTGTAACGTAGTTTAAACTCATCCATCGTGTCTTTGCGACGCATCGCATCAGTCATCATAGAGATTTTTTCTTCTCTTTTCATAGCCTTCTTTATTTGGGCTACCCTGTCAATCCCTGTCATTGAATCAGGCCTGTTGTTGATTAGCCTACCGTTCTGAACTTTTAGTCCCCTCATAGCGTCTGTTTTTGTGAAGGTACAAAATTCACGAGATACTCAGGGGTTTCGGGTACTATATAGATTTTACGTTGCAAATTATTTTTTGGAAAGCGCCCCCCTGTTTTTCTGATCGGTACGGCAGTCACACCCCGACTGTTTTTTTTGACTTTTTGTTGCACCCCTTACCCCACCACCACCACCCAACACGAGACGACAGACATTTGGAGGTCGTTGGACGTTTGACGTTGGACGTTTGACGTCGCTCGACAAAATTCTGGATATATATGGACTCGACTGCCACCCATTACAAGGGAGGACATTGCCCCCACCCACACACGTACACGTACAAGATGACCAAGAACTCGATTGCAACTCATTGACTGCCAACTTATAGAGTGTCATAGAATGATGACATAAAAAATTAGGATATGTCGTTGGTATGACATCACCCCCATAGAGGCGATTTAAGCGCATCACCCCCCATTTTGGAACGACCATACACGGCACTCTGAGTTTTGAGCATACACGCAAATGTGGATAACTGACCCCATTTATATTTGGTTATATGGAATGTTATTAGTATACGCACATAGCGACTCAAAAAAAATCAAAGGTGCGCACCCTCCCGAGTTTGTCAGAAAATTATGACAAAAGAATTTCTTGACCACAGATACAATGTGGATTAATTGTGTATATTAGCGTCAGATTAAATACTACTACTTATGAATACTTTTCAAATCCTAACCCCCCAACGAATCGAAGACACTCAATTTGATGGCTTCGTAGAAGTTAATGCCGATGTCCTCAAGCTAGGCGACAAGGAGTTCTACCCTCAGTACTACTACGACTGCAAGACCGAGAAGTTCTCGGTGACCTTTGACCGAGACATCTATGAGTTCGATAACGAGGAGGATGCCATCCTATTTAGTATGGGTGGTGAGATTGTCCAAGACGTAGACGAACTGATGGATGCTCGATGGTGTCGTGAGGGTGGACTCAATGCCGTCAAGAAGGGTCACAAGTTGATGCCTCGTATGAGCCGACTAGAACTCGCCAAAGAGGATATCAATGCTATGCACTCCAAGGGTCTTATCACCAAAGAGCAATGCGTCAAGATGCACGAGGGTGCAACTGAGTACGAGGCTTGTTGGTACGGATGCTAATCACACTCATCAATAACCAGAAAATTCTAAACAAGGGGGCAATGCCCCCACAAATTCAATATCAATTATGAAAGAACAATTAACATTCATTCCAAGTTCGGGTACTATGGCGGGTGGGACATATTGGTTAAACTATGAAAAGTACCAATTAACCAATCCTATCGAAAACGTAATTATTGGTGGGGACTATGTCACAACACTACCCAAGGGTACTATCCTATACAATCTACGTGGTGGGCTACTTGCTTCACACGAATCATTAAGAAAATTCGAAACTCGGTCTAACCAATATTTTGATAAAGACGATTATAGCGGAATCCCAATCAGAAAAGATAAAGAGGTTCTCAATAGTATCATTGACAACTCCATAGTGCTAGATAGAACCCCATTACGAAGGTTATACGCTTAATTAACAAGGGGGCAATGCCCCCACAAATCCTACTACAATGAATACAATCACTTTCCCAACCACGCTAGATAAGTTCCTAGCAAATGAATGGCACGTTTGTGAGGTCTATGACTTCATAGATGACCTCCCATACCCCAAGTGCAACGAAGTTATGTTGCGAACATATATGCTAGGGAGCGACTACAGCGATGGCATAAAAGATGGCTTGACATTCAAAGCCCTAGAACATAGTTACTTTAACCTCTAAATCCTAATACAATGAATACCTACGAATCCTATCTAAATTGGTCATCATACGACCACTCAATATCGAATCTCATATTCGACTTTATGAACAATGCCGATGGCAAAAAGGACGAAGACAACGTCCTAGTCTTGACCCACCATTGGGGACGCAAGAAAGATCAAAACGCGTACCACCAAATCTGCATCGATGACAAGCCTTGGCTTTGTATCGAGAACGAGTTGTACGAGTTCCCCACGATGGGGGATGCCATTGCCTTCTGCATTGGTATGATGGAGGTCGCCGCACCTCGTGAATACTCCCAATTCACCACCCTTGGCAGTAACTACATAGAGTCCTACGAGAGAGGCGTAGAAGCCATCAAAGACCACTTTCCTAATTCACTTTAATTCTTAAATCTTAAAACCCATTAATATGAAATTTTCAATCGATTACTTAATCAACGTGTGCAACAAGCACCTTAGTAACGAGTCATACGATATGACTCCATATGCAAACCACTTCAGCGAAACGGTCATTGAGGACATCAATGAGTACATAGCCGAGTTATGCAACTACCCACACCCTCGACTCAGGTACGATGCCGAGCCAATGTGGATGTCCAACGCACTCCATACCTTCCACGAGAAAGGCGATGCCCTCTATAAAGAGATGGGCGACGACGAGTACAACGAGTTGCTACACCTCGCACACGATTGTTGTTTCCCTCCAGAAATTGGCAATGGGTGCGTAGTTCGCCCCAACACACGAGACCTCAACCAATCCATCCTAGTGGTTCTGAAAGCCATCAAGCACATCAAGTGGAAGGAAGACTTCATAGAGACTCGTATGGGTGACTACACCATACACCGATGGGTAGGCGACAAGAACTTCCTCTCCCACCACGAGGATGCCGAGGCATCTATGAAATGGGACAACATTATGATGTACCATTCGGATAGGGAACTCCTATTCCAATGGAGTGGTATGGAGGAAGCCATCGAGCGCATCGGAGCGATCAAACTCCGAAAGGGCATTGACGACAAGTGGCTTAACAAAGCTAGCGAGTTGCACCACGAGTTGGTTATGGCTTGGGATTACTTCAACAACGATGATGACAACGAGTCCCTACTGGAGATTCATAAGCACCTAGTGGATGCCTTATTTATAATCGATATGGTAGACAACACTAGCGTCCGCACGGAAGAGCCTAGAGTATCTAGTGAGGACGAGGCAAGTGACTTGGCAATGACCATAGCCAACGCCATACGAGAGCGTGGTTGCAAAGTGATACCACACTACAGATACACCTCAGACGAGGAACTCGGCTACGAGGGCGAGGAGGTTCAAATCGAGACCCAACGCCTCCGTGAAGTCATTGCGGCGGTCTTAGAGAATGAATTCGCTAATGCCCTCGAGAACTAATCCAATATTCTAAAACCACGCCCCCTTCGGGGGGCATAAATTCACAATCACACTCACGAAAAAACGGACTTACGAAAATGGTTGTCCAAAATTTGGTAGTCCGATTTCTAAACATTATATTCACATTAAATTAAATCCTATGACACACAATACTAAACTTTTTATCCAACTCACCGACAAGATTGATGAGTTGTACATTCTCTGTAAGGACACGGAGGATGGGTTCTATCGAGAGATAGACCAATACTTTGATCACGGTAACAAGGAGGATATGTCTCCCCAAGTATTTTGCCAAGCCTTTGGCGAGTACCTCCACGAAATGTTCATTGAACACGAGGTGGACGTAATCTCTGGCGGTTGCATATATATGAACGAGTTGCTCGTTATCATAGCCAACGAGGGTGTTCATTGGAGGAAGATAGCCTCCAAGTTTCTGCCTTACGCCGCAGAAAAAGAATACGTTTTTGATTACAAACCTCACGCCAACTACGTAGTGTGGTAAACCCTTAGAACACATGAAAGAGAATAAACTAATAGCAGAATTTGAGGAGTTACCTACAGAGGTATTCAAGAGTGGTATTATGAACTACCACCACGAGGGTGCTTGGTATGAGGAACACGAACTATCTTATGAAAAATCTTGGGCTTGGTTGATGCCTGTGGTGGACAAGATAAAAGAATATCTGAGTGATAATATAGGTGTGGTAGGGTACTTTGATGAATGTCTAAGCAGTAAAGATTTAGACACAAGATACCAAGCAGTCGTAGAATTTATTAAACAATTAAATAAGAATTCATGAATGAAGAAACATTATACGACATTTTTATGACAGCCATATGCTTCGCAATCGTAGCACTTGGGATTTTATCATTTATAATTTTATAATCATGAAAGAAAATAAACTAATCGCAGAATTCATGAATGAAGAATACGGAGATTACATTACTCCACATTACCATTGTAATTGGAATGTGATGGATGTAGTGGAGAAATGCTTTCAAGAAGAAGGTAAACACTACGTCATTAACGATGCACTACTAACCATCAATGAAGAGGAAATCTACAAAGCAGTCGTAGAATTTATTAAACAACACAATAAGGAATCATGAAATTAAATGCAGATCAAAAAAAGGAAAGAATGAGGTCAGTATCTCGGCACATTAACATCGCAAAGGCTAACCTATTGGATATGTACCAATTGCTGGATGTTATGGACAACGATACAAGGATGGAGGTAAGGGATAATATAAGTAAGGTCAAAGATGAACTCAATGTTATTCTATTGGCTTGTAAATGGCAATTTGAAATAAAGGAATAATGAATAAGCATAAAATGGAACAGACCGTAGAATTCTATACAAGGTATTTGGAATTCATAAAGACAGTTGATGATAACATGCACCACGCAGCCGTTATGTACGCAACTGTCCATTCTGACAAGAAAAAACAAGAGCAATGTCAGTAGCAGAAAAGTTAGGTGAGTTCTTTATGATTCTATCATTCGTATTCACATTTTTATCATTCGTAAAATTAATATTATGGGGAGAGTAATCCTGGACGTATACCAAGAGGCAATCAAAGCCAAAGAGGGTATACACATTGATGATTCGGCAATCTTTATGGGATATAAGATATCCAAGAGGGAGGATGAGTCAATAACAATAGCAGAAACGGGAAGAAGGTATCACGGTTCTGGATATAAACTAGCACCCGAAGAATACATAAAAGTTTTCTTAGAAAAAGGGTGGATTAATGGTGCAAAACACCTATATTTGTCAAAGTATCAATCTATGTCAGAGCATACTGACGAGAGGATATCTAATTTCGCTAAATCTAAATTAAATAAGTATTATGAACGTTTTTCAAAAGTTAAGTAGCATTCCATTTTCTGATCGCATTAAGCGCAAAGGTCAGCTGGATTATGTATCGTGGGCAGATGCTTGGTCATTGGTCAAGAAAAGTTACCCATCAGCACAACGCACTATATATGAGCACGACCACACGGGTCTCAACTTCTTCTCCGATGGGAGGACTGCATACGTGAAGGTGGGAATGACTATCGATGGCTTAGAGCATATTGATATGCTACCCGTTATGGATCATCGCAACCGAGCCATCAGCGTAGAAAATATGACGGCATTCGATGTTAACAAGACAATCCAAAGGTCAACGGCTAAGGCTATTGCCATGCACGGTCTAGGGTTGCAGTTATGGACGGGTGAGGACTTGCCATCCTCTGAGTCAACACCGAAGGCAGCACCAGCAAAGTCCAATAAAAAGCCAACACTAAAAGTTGGTGATGCTAATTGGAGTAAGGTTGTTCAGTACGTTGAGGCAAACAAGGGCAAGGATACATTAGAGGACTTACTTGTCAAGCTGGAGACAAAGTACGCCAAGATATCGCAGTCTGTAATCAAAGAACTCAAGAAGAATGTCTAGGGGTCATATGAGTGCAGTAGCCAAACTCAAAGATGACGAGATGTACTACGGAGAGTTTGGTCGGAAATGGCTGTCCAACTCCGACATCTCTATGCTAATGAATAACCCTACAATGTTTCGCAAGGGTAAGTCAGATAGCAAGGCTATGGTTATGGGTAGGTACTTCCATTGGGCGGTTCTAGAACCCCATAAGGCTGAGTCTATTATTTGTATTGACTCCACAACCAGATCAACAAAGATTTATAAGGAGGCTACGAGGGATGGCAATATGGCGTTATTGTGCCACGAGAAAGACCAAGTAGATAAGATGGTGGATGCTATCAAGGGTAACTTCGACTTCTTTGAGGGCATATACGAGGATGGTAACTCATTTGAGATACCCGAGGTTGGTAGTTTGTTTGGATTGCCTTGGAAAGGGAAGGCGGATATCGTAAACGATAACCGAATTATAGACCTCAAGACTACATCCAGCATTGGTAGCTTTAGGCACTCAGCTTATAAGTACAACTACGATAGCCAAGCGTACATATACCAAAACCTATTCGGAGTTCCGATGGAGTTTTGGGTTATCGATAAGAACTCGATGGCGATGGGAATGTTCCATTGCTCTGATGAGTTCCTGCGATCTGGAGAGCAGAAGGTGAAGGCGGCTTCAGAAATTTATAATCGATTTTTCGGGGAATCCTCCACCGAATCTATCGATAATCATTATATTGTGGAGGAACTTTAAATTAATTTAATATGAGTAAGGATAAAATTTTTGCAGATGGATTCTCGTTCAAGCGTAACGAGAACGCACCCGACTTTGTTGTTGGACGGTTAAGTTTAAAAGCAGAGGATGCTATGACATTTATTAAAGACCGCACAAAGAATGGGTGGGTAAACCTCAACATCAACCAATCAAAAGGTGGCAGCTACTATGTGGAGCTGGATACTTACGAGCCAAAAGCAAAACAAGAACAACCGTTCTAAATACTAGTGTTTTTGTAGTAGGATGGGGGGCATCGCCCCCCTTTTTTACGACCATCATATGACGACTTTTTGGTTACCAACACTAATAATATTTTTTATATCTGAATTTGTTTTCACAACGAATATTTTTGGATGTAAAGTCGTCAGGTCGTCATAACCCTTGATACATATAACTTTTATCGTCATAAAATCATCATAAGAAATGACAATATCTATATTTAAGAATATAAAAGATACAACTCAACCCTTTGAAAGGGATGTGCTACACATCTTAGAAAGGATCAGGGAGGGGGCTTCTAGGGATGTTATAAAGGACATTCGTGGGGAGCGAGACAAGTCAAGGAGGAATCAATTGAAGCAGGACTTACCAGCTATATGTTTCTCCGGGACTTTTAAGAAGAGAGCAGATAACGCACTCATTAAGCATAGTGGCATTATGTGCCTTGACTTTGATGGATACGATAGACAGAAGGATTTACTGGAGGATAAAGAGAAGTTCAAGCAGAACAAGTTTGTATACTCAGTATTCCTTTCTCCATCGGGCAAGGGTCTTAAGGTATTGGTGAAAGTTCCAGCTGACGAAAGCAATCACAAGAACTACTTCAACAGCCTTGAGAAATACTTCAAGTCCGACAAGTTTGATAAGACTTGCAAGAACGTTAGTCGTGTATGCTACGAGTCCTATGACCCCTTGATCCATATCAATGAGACTAGTTCTGTTTGGGATAAGGTCGAGGAAGATAGTTACACGGAGCTGATGAAGAACCGGGACAAGCCCTCTATACCAATCACGGATGAAAACAAAATCATTGACATACTGGTGAAGTGGTGGGAGAAGAAGTACCCAATGGTAGAGGGGCAAAGGAATCATAACGTCTACATATTAGCGGCGGCTTTTAATGATTTCGGAATAAATAGGAGTCTTGCCGAGTTCTATTTACGTCAATATGCAGCAGAAGGTTTCAATGACGAGGAAATTATGGGGACTATTGTTTCGGCATATAGCCATACTGCTAAGTTCGGTAGTAGATACTATGAAGACCAGGACAAGATGCAGTATGTCAGAGACAAGATGAGGTCGGGTGTATCAAAAAAAGATATACGATGCACTCTTGAGCCATTGGAGGAGAAGGGTGTAGACGTTGATGGCATCCTTAAGTCGGTTGAGGAGGAGCAAGAGGAGCAGATGTTTTGGACTAAATCGGATAAGGGTAAGGTTACTATCATACCCCTGTCGTTTAAACTGTTCTTGGAGGATAGCGGGTTCTATAAGTACAATCCTGAGGGGAGTAAGAACTACGTCTTTGTGAAGGTGACCAATAACTTGATTGACCACACCTCAGAGAAGGAGATAAAGGACTTCGTGTTGAACTACGTTCTTGATCTGGAGGACTTGTCGGTGTACAACTACTTTGCTGAGAGCGTTAAGTACTTCCGTGAGGAGTTTCTGACCCTTCTTTCATCTATCGATGTGTACTTCATTGAGGACGAGAAGGACTCAAGCTACCTGTACTATCGTAACTGTGCGGTCAAGATAACTCCAACCGATATAATACCTATCGACTACATGGACTTGGGTGGTTACGTATGGAAAGACCACGTTATTGACAGGAACTTCCTAATGTGTCAACCAAGGGACTGCGACTATAAGACCTTCATTCATAACATATGTGGTAAGGACGAGAATCGTATTCTATCCATGGAGTCCACCATTGGATTCCTAATGCACGGGTACAAGAATATGTCGTACTGCCCAGCAGTAATCCTTAATGACGAGGTGATAAGCGACAATCCCGAGGGTGGCACGGGTAAGGGTATCGTAATGAATGCCCTGTCTCAGATGAAAAAGCTGGTCACTATTGATGGTAAGTCATTTACGTTCGAGCGTTCGTTTGCCTATCAGCTGGTATCAGCAGATACTCAGATACTATGCTTCGATGATGTGCGAAAGGCGTTCAACTTTGAGCGGTTGTTTTCGGTGGTTACTGAGGGGTTAACGCTAGAGAAGAAGAACAAGGATGCAATCAAGATACCCTTCAAGAAGTCACCTAAGATTGCCATCACAACCAACTACGCCATCAAGGGTAAGGGTAATTCCTTTGAGAGACGTAAGTGGGAGTTAGAACTTCACCAGCATTATAGCAAGGACTTCACCCCATTGGATGAGTTCGGCAAGTTGATGTTTGGCGATTGGGATGATGATGAGTGGTGTGACTTCGACAACTACATGATATCGTGCCTACAGATGTATATGAAGGATGGCCTTATCAAGAGTGAGTTCGTTAACCTAGCCATACGGAAGTTAAGTGCTGAGACATGCCACGAGTTTATTGAATGGTGTGGCTTGATAGATGGATCAAAGCCATCAGAACTTCTGAGGCCTAACATTAGGCTGCGTGCTAATGAGTTATATATGAGGTTCACCGATGACTACCCTGACTTCGCACCGAAGGCCAAGATGTCCGTGTCCAGGATTAAGTTCCACAGATGGCTCAGGGCTTACGGCACGTTCAAGTATTCCAATATAGAGGAGGGTAAGGATATGGAGGGTAAGTGGATTTTGTTTGGCAACAAAAGCAATGACGATGTTCCGTTTTAGATACTACCAAGAGGACATAATCAGCAAGGCAACTGACACGATCAATCGTTATGGATTCGTTTACTTGGCGATGGAGGTTAGGACGGGTAAGACACTTACCAGCCTAGGCATATGCAAGGAGGTTGGAGCAAAGAGTGTTCTGTTCTTGACCAAGAAGAAAGCCATCAGTTCAATACAAAGCGATTACGATATGTACGCACCTGGTTATGATATCACGGTGATTAACTACGAGTCGATGCACAAAGCCCCTCAAACTAAATGGGATGTTATTGTGCTGGATGAGGCTCACGGACTTGGTGCATTCCCTAAGCCATCAAAGAGGGCAAAGGGCGTATTCACACTCATCAAAAAGACGGGCGCAAAGGTGATCCTGCTTTCGGGTACACCAACTCCTGAATCCTATTCACAGATGTTTCATCAAGTGTATGGGATGCCTAGAAATCCTTATTCCGAGTTTAAGAACTTCTACCGGTTTGCAGACAGGTACGTTATAATCAAGGAGCGAAACCTAGGACACCACAGGGTGAAGGACTACAGCGGCGCTACGAAGGGGGCTATGGACCTAATGAAGCCGTATATGATATCGTTCTCTCAGAAGCAAGCTGGCTTCGAAGTGGACACTCAAGAAAACGTGCTTAGGGTTAAGATGTGCGACAGTACATACGACCTAATACACAGGCTAAAGCGTGACTTGGTTATTGAGGGCTCGGAGGAGGTGATACTTGCCGACACGGCTGTCAAGTTGATGAGCAAGGTTCATCAGATGTGTAGCGGAACCGTTAAGTTCGAAAGTGGTAAGAGTATGGTCCTGGACTATAGCAAGGCTGAATTCATCAAGGATAGGTTCAAGGGAAAGAAAATTGGAATATTTTATAAGTTTAAGGAGGAACTTAACGCCCTAAAGCATATATTTGATGATAAGTTGTGTACAGAACTCGATGAGTTCAATGGAAGCAACAAGAACATTGCATTGCAAATTGTAAGCGGGCGGGAGGGGATAAGCCTACGAGAAGCGGATGCATTGGTTTACTATAATATAGACTTCAGTGCGACATCGTATTGGCAATCTAGGGACAGGATGACAACAAAGGACAGGCTAAAGAACGACATCTATTGGGTGTTTGCTGAGAAAGGAATCGAGACCAAGATTTACAAGACAGTTAGTGGCAAGAAGGACTACACATTATCTCACTTTAAAAAGGATTTTTTATGAGACACGGCAGTTTATTTTCAGGCATAGGTGGGTTTGATCTTGCATCCGAATGGATGGGTTGGACAAACGTATTCCATTGCGAGTGGGAGGAGTTCCCACGCAAAGTATTAAATCATCATTTCCCAAAATCAATATCATATGGAGACATCAAAGAAACAGACTTTACTATTCACAGAGGGCAAATCGACATCCTCACAGGGGGATTCCCTTGCCAACCTTACTCCGTCGCAGGCAAGAGAGAAGGTAAAAACGACGATAGACATCTCTGGCCAGAAATGCTACGAGCAATACGAGAAATTAAACCAAGGTACGTCGTGGGCGAAAACGTTCGTGGCCTGCTTAGTTGGAATGGAGGATTGGTTTTCGATGAGGTGCAAGCTGACTTGGAAGATGAAGGCTTCGAAGTCATCCCGTTTATACTTCCAGCTGCAAGCGTCAATGCCCCGCACAAAAGGGACAGGGTATGGTTTATTGCTCACGCCAACGACCAGGGAGGACGTGGTAAACTTGGAGACATTTCAAAAGCGAATGGAGAAGTATCCCAACGGAACGAAGATGCCAAACCTAGCAACGCAGGTGAACCAAATGCTACCAACACCCATAGCAGGGGATTGGAAGGGTCAAAAGAGAAAAGATGGGACAGCATCAATGTTAAGCGGGAAGGCAGCCTTAGGAATGCTACCGACACCACGGACGACGGACGTGGAGGGTGGCAAGGCCAGCGGGGTGAAGAACGACGGCAACGGATGGTATCGGGAGAACAAGAAGGGCGAGCGATGGGGAGTGAAGCTCAGGGACGTAGCGGAGAACGGGATGATTCCCACGCCAACATCGAGGGATTGGAAGGGGAAACAAGCCAACGAGTACAAGAGGGACAGAGGGGAGGATTCTCACTACAAAATGCAGAGTCTCCCGGGCGTAGCAGAGAAGATTGCGGAAACGGGTGGGAAGTCTTCCCAACTCAACCCCCTGTTCTGTGCGGAGATGATGGGATTCCCCGCAAGTTGGACGGTATTACCTTTCCTAGGTGGCGAAAAGAATCAATCAAAGCCTACGGAAATGCAATAGTTCCTCAGGTAGTTTTTCCTATCTTTAAGTCTATACAGCTTCATGAGAGAGCAGCAAATACAATCTAAAAGAATTAAGGAACTCGAGGCTGATGGTTATTACGTGATAAAACTTATAAAGACTAACAAGAATGGTATTCCTGATCTCATTGCTATCCCCCCTGATTCGGGTGTTTTGTTTTCTGAAATCAAAACTAAAAATGGGAAACTATCAAAATTACAGGAGTACAGACTCGGAGAACTCGAAAGACACGGATGCAGAACAGAAGTATATGGTACAGATAGATGATTTTTTAATTGAAAAACTTATTTCATTACCCAAGACGGTCAGGTACTCTGCTATGAGCATAGTGGCGGCTAATGCCGAAACACTTGATGCTACAGGTGATGAGCCTGAAAGCGTAGGGTTCATTGTTACCGATGAAAATGGGGTGGATGTTTTTCTAGAACTAGAATATTTTAATAATGGCGAAGAGCCATTTTTCATAATGAATATCGACGAAATAAGTTCGGACGAATATTTAGATTACTTAAATTCAAATAAAACTATAAATGAAATTACAGACGAAGAGAACTGAAGCGTTCAAGATAATTGCTGATAAGGTTGCGAATGTTCATGACTTAGAATTAAGCGACTTAAAAAGCCATTCAAGAAAACACGAACTAGTAAGGGTACGTGCAATCGCCTTTAACATTCTATATACCAGGCACGGTGCAAAGCTGGCCGAAATAGGTAGATTGTTTAAAAGACACCACTCGACTATAATACATGGCCTTAAAACGCACGAGAGCTTTATGTATTCAGACAATTCATATGTTTCTGATTACATGGAAACCATTGCAATGATTGAGTCAGAGGAAGAAAGAACAATCCGTGATCGTGCTCTCGAAATACTAAATGAGATAGAATCGCTCAAAACAATAGGCAAAAAGATTATATATGTTGAAAAACTTATAGAAAGGTATGAACATAAATCCATAAATTGTGACAATGAACCACAGCGTAGAGTCTAAAATTGACAAGATAGTCGGGTATAAGACTTGGTCTAATCGCAAGAAAATAGACACGTTGCTGGAAATGGATTGTGTTATGTACACAAACCTTGGAATTGAATCTACTTTAGAAGAAAAAAGAAACGTCAAGATGACATCTAAGCGCATATACAGGGGTATAAGTAAAATAGATAAGACGCTTGGCGATACTATGATGAGAGCAATGGATAGGTAATGATACGACACGCACACAGGTTTCTACACATATTGACGACAATGGAAGAACTCCACAACCTTGTTAATGAATTGTACGAATCTTGGGCCGATGAAGATTATGAGGAGGTTGAGGTGCTCTGTGATAAAATCAACGAGATACTAAAATCCATTGAAAATGACTGAAGTTAGGCCAAGACTAAGCGGACAACGATTAGCTGCTTACAACAACATTACAAGCAATGAGAAGCGTTTGCTAATAGTCGGTGATATTCACGAGCCCTTCTGTCTACCAGGATACCTTGATTTCTGTGTAGAGACTTATCAAAAATTTAATTGTAATGCCGTGCACTTCTGTGGGGACATCATCGATAATCACTATGCCTCATATCATGAGACAGACCCAAATGGACTCTCAGGAGGGATGGAGCTTGACTTTGCGATAGAGAAGGTTCAGGAGTGGAGTAAGGCATTTAAGACCGCCACGGTTTGTATTGGCAATCATGATCGGCTTATAGCCCGCAAAGCGTTCTCATCTAACATACCAAAGGCTTGGATTAAATCCTACAATGAGGTGCTTGGCACTAGCTGGGATTGGCAGCCTCGCTTTGTTATTGATGGCGTACAATACGTGCATGGTGAGGGAGGGACAGCTCGCACTAAATCAAAGAATGATATGATGTCCACAGTGCAGGGGCACATCCATACACAAGCCTACGTAGAGCACCTATGTGGACAGGATAAAAAAATATTCGCTATGCAGGTCGGCTGTGGCATAGATAGGGAAAGTTATTCCCAGGCCTATGCTCGCAACTATAAGAAGCAGGCTATTGCCTGTGGCGTGGTCATAGGGGGGCATACTGCCATCAACGTGATGATGACTAATTAGCCTCCTCGGCAAGTACTAACTTTTGCATCTCCTCAGTCACTTGAGTTTTAGTGACACCATACTTGCTTTGTATCTCTTTGAACTTCTCCTCGTCGTTCATCATTATAGTGTAGAGCTGGCGAGTAGTATAATCATTTAATGCTTTGTACATTGTTTTCATAAACTTGTACTCCTTTTCTGCTTCCTCTATCGCCGCTTGTATATCTTGGTATACCTGATACTCTTTAGGGTTGTTTCTTTTGAGATTAGCCAAGGCGTTTTCAGTTAGCTCATACTCTGGATTCAAGCCATCTTTTCTGTTGCCAAACTTGTCAAACTCGTATGTAACGTATTGTTTGATTTGATCCACAGTTAGGTTGTGTTTTTCCATAACATAGCCATACGTTTGCTCAAAGAATGCATCAGTATAGAAATTATCCTCACCCATTCTTTTGGTGTGTGTCACAAGGTTGTTGATGTACCTTCTGACTTCCCTAACCGGTGAGAAGTAGTTATAAATCATATATTCCTGTAAAACAGCCTGACTCTCAGGAGATATTTTCTTTACGGTCTTATTGCCGAACTCATCTTCGTAAATATACTCCCCCGTGTTTGCAAGTCTTTGGTATTCTAGTATGCCTTCTATATCTTCAAAAACAACTCCAGCAATACCTAACATTTGATTATAGCCTCTAGTGTCAAATGTTCTAAATAAATCCTTTTGATCCACCTCATCTTTTTCAGAAAGGAGATTTAATGCTTTATTGTACAATACTATTGCTTGCTCATCTCCAGGAGGGAATGGGTTTAATAAATCGTTTAAAAATCTACCACCATACATTCCAATGATATAATCCAAGTCCTTTTTACATATTACAAATCCAAGTGTGCCAACCTTTTCATCGCACTTGTTTGGATCCTCAAACCCTAATTTATCACCAGCCTTGGCAAATAAATATCTACCCATCATATAGCCTATAGCTACATAACTAACCATCTCGTTAAATGTACCAACAAGGTTTGCCGCTGCATCTCTTCTGTCTTCTATCGTAGTGGCTGGACTTGCTAATATCTTAACACTAGTATTAACCCTAACTCTTGCATTAAGTCTGAATCCTGATAAGGGTAGAAATATTTTTATAAGACTTCTAGATATTTGGTTTTTGTTAGTAAAAAATGCGCCCTTCATATCCTCATCGGATACGTTTTGAGTGTCTGCAACTTTTATGTCTGCGAATGAAGCAGCCTCCTCATTTTCTTTATGGCTCGCCCAATCAATGTTCCTATGAGGAAGACCCATCTGCTTTAGCTTCTTCTTGTAAAACCCAAGGAACGCTGTTCTTGCAGCCATCTTATCAAAAAACCCAACAGACAATTGAAGTGCACCTGTTGAAATTGAATCTATCATATCTAGCCCAGAGAACGCTAAATTTTGAGATGCAGATAATGACCTTGATAGTTTCTCTTCCATTCCTACCTCTACCCTTGACCCATAGCCTCTATTTATAATTGAACGGCCCGTCCTGTCTATAAATTTATTTGCTTCACTATAAGGATTAAAAACAGCAATGATGTCTTTTGTTAGAATGTTCGAAACGCCAACTTGACTCGTGGCACTAATCATTGCGGTCAAATACTGCTTCATAGATTGACTCACTTGAACCATAACCTTCGCCATACCTACGGTGGTAAGAGTTCTGAACAACCTTTTAACCGCCTTATTTGATTGTACGTCAGTATCTAGGGGTTGCCCCAGCTCATTTCTTTTGAGCCTCCTATAGTTGTCAATCCTACTTCTAACCCTTTCTACCTGTTCCTTTGTGTTTACAATTTGAACAAACTCAGGTGAGTTCACGTATCCATCTATTTGCTTCAGCGACTCCACAGTTCTAGCATCAATGAGGCCCTCTCTCAGCCTAGTATATGCCACCCTATCAAAATCTAAATTAAGAATCTTGCCCTTTGGAAGTGATTTAATTTTCTGAGTGTCTAATGTTATCCTAGCCTGTCTTTGAGCGCCATAACTTTGTGCGGCCTCCTCCGAAAACTCTGTGGGGTCAATCGTTATAAAAGACCTTGGGAAATAGTTTTGATCGTTAGGTAGTCGTTTGTTGTAGTACTGCTCAGTAACTCTTTTTAGCTCTGGAAAGTGCTTTGAGTATAAGTCCCTCCAATAACTAACCAACCCTAAGGAATCAGGATTCATTTTAGTCACAACATCCTCTATTGTTTCAGAACCCTTTACTATTCTATCGTATACTTTTTGTTGAGCCTCACCTTTTTTAGAATCTATTTTAGTTAACAGTTCTACAGACTCTTTAAGCATTCTTTTGTTATTCGCAAAAGCTTCTTCCTTGCTAGAACCCTCCTCTATTCTATCTAAGTGAGCGTACATAGCCCTTTCTACGTGTTGGTCATACGTGTTATTTTTTCTTTTTTTCAGTGAAGGCAACTTGCTTAGTTTAAGAGAGAACACGGCTTTTCTTATACTGCCATCCCTTAAATCAGCAAAATCATTCAAGTATTCATTCACTATCTTCTCTCCAGAGTTTGACCCCGTAACGAGCCCCGATGTGCCAGAGTTAAGTAAAAATGTGTTAGACTTATTTGTACCCCCCATAACAGAAATCAGCGTACTATAAAAAGTCCTTGCTGTTTTGTCGTCGAATTTTCCAATAAGGTTATACTTTGACCTTTTCGCCCCTTTAAGGCCATCCTCAATATCTTGAAGTAAATTTTTTCTACCAGTATGATAACTAACGGATTCAGACATTCCATATAAGCTACCATTCTCCAAGAAGTTAGTCAATACATTGGCGGCTTTTATAACCATAGCTCTATCCTTGAGTAGGTTTAAATCCATAGCCACAAAGTCCTTGACCAACTTAGCATCTTGCTTACCAAGACCCCTGTTTTTTATTTCTGCTTCTACGTCTGGCGTAAGCCTTTCAAATAAAGCATTGAAATTATTTATAAGTTCTTTGGTTGTTTCCTTTTTTGTCGTTTGGTCTCCCCTCAGGGCTGCTTTCATTTGAGACATTGTAAGACCTTTTGGATCTAACCCCTCGTCTACTAGTTTTTGCTTTAGCTCTTCGGCTTGCTTATCTCTTTGCCTTGCCAGCTCCTTGGATACATATGCGTTTACTTCAGACTTGTTAAATGTCTTTGGCATGCGAGGCTCACCCTTTATCATCTTGGAGTTCTCCATTCCAGCTGAAATAATAGCACCCAATTGAGTATACTCATCTATGTTAGGAACGCTCTCTATGTTTAGACTTATAAAATCATTCGCAATTGCCTTGATGTCTCCAGGTACAGCGTCTCTTTTTCTTTTGCCTTTTATTTTTTTTCTGATACCATCCGCATTCTTAAACTTCTCAGCGTATGCCGCATCCTTAACTATGTTGTTTAGATAAGCCTCAAACCTAGCTATTGTGTTAGGGTTCTTCTTGCCTATAACATACTTCAGCCTTCTGAGTATCTGAGCGTTTACTTTATTCTCCTTGCTTATCTTGTTTTCTTTCAAGAAGGCTTCAATGTCTCTAAGCATTGCAACGCTACGCTTTTTCACACTCATCTCGGCACGCCTAGTTGCAAGGTCAATTTCTTTAATTCTCTTTATCAACTCCT
>Ga0098038_1000491_pt1 | contig 17590 bp, 19 predicted proteins | sample 5B_taG_FD_75051 | JGI IMG/M metagenome (GOLD analysis project Ga0098038, IMG submission 75051) | Marine viral communities from the Subarctic Pacific Ocean - 5B_ETSP_OMZ_AT15132_CsCl metaG | ecosystem: Environmental > Aquatic > Marine > Oceanic | place: Pacific Ocean | collected 2015-01-08 | reverse complement strand
TGGGTGGGGGTCAAGGGGCCGAGGCTTGCGGCTTAACGCCGTGGAGCATGACGCTGATGTTAGCGATGCCGCTTGATACGCAGTACCCCGATTAGGGGAGCCTGACGCTGAGCGATGCCGCCTTATATGCGGGAGCGTGATGCTGAGCCCCACCTCTACGCTACGCATGAGCCCCACGCTGGAGCAGCACGCTCCCTACGGGAGCGTTGCGCTCCGCTCTATAGAACGCTGTACTGCGAGCCTGTGCGTAAGGCTGGCCCCTTGTTACGCTACCCCGCCCCCCGGTCTATAGAGCGGGGTACTGCGCCCTTGTTACGCACCCCCCCTTAGCCGGAGGCATAGTTACGCAAGGTAGTTACGCTACCTTATAGTCACGCACACCTCTCCGAGAAATTTTCACAAAAATAAGTTTTTGACCTCAGCAAATCCTAAATCCAAGGGTGCCTTGCTACGCACATGAGCGGATGCTTTGATACTGCGTGGGCGGTTATCAAAATAGACTCCGACGAAGAGCGCATCCGCTACATGGCTGACGCAGCAGACGCCATGTACGGGCGTCACAGGCAGCGTACAATGCACGATTTCGGTCTTCCACTTGACCCCGATTTTAACCGTACTCACGAATCACCGCTACGGTTTAGTCAACAATCTAAAATCAAGAGAGAACGAGGACCGGGGGATGGCTTTGCTCGTCGTGCCCAATGGCGGAGAAAAGAAAAGCGTGCCTCAAGACTTGGTTTGCATGATTTTGATAATTTACGCATTGAGCCTGCGATTCTTCAAGAGACAAGATACGAACTTGCTCGTCCGAGGATTGGCGGTACCGAAAGCGGCTACAGACTTGTTGGTGAGAGAGATGGTAAGACACATGACTTATCCAAAGTCGGGTTGAGCACCAGCGATTTAGGTCTCTCCGAACTGCGAAACCAAATTCAAAACATACACGGTTCAAGCAACCCCGATTTTAGACGCAAGAGTGCTTACAGGAATTTACTCTTAGGACTCATCAACGCAGGCTACGAAGTAACCAGTGATGAGCGCAACCCATACTCCAATCCATTTCATGAGGATTTCATCTCTAAACTACCCAAAGACTTCACCGTGGAGATGGAAGAAGGTACGGACCCGGAGCACTTACAATACCTTAATTCACTGACTTATTTCAATCCCGCACATCCCTTAGCGACAGGTTATGATGCTCTATTCCACAGGGACCGGCACCCACCCGAGTTCGGTGATTTGCGTACAAGCGACCCAGTAGGCGTACCCTTCAAAGGCTCTCAAAGAGTATTTCAAGAAGCAAATGAAGCCTTCATGCAATCTCAGCGTGACCGGCATCGGGATTTAGACTTAGGCGAAGACAGTCCTTTGTACGGGTTAGATGGTAGGCCCATACCCGAACAAGCACCGCAACCTATGGGCGACATGAATCAAACCTATTTCCCAAGTGCGATGGTTGGGGTTAATCGGGCGAGAAACATTGAAGACAGAAACCACCCTCGTACACCGTGGAGGAATCCCGATGAGTGATGCGTTCAATGAATCGTGGGCCCTCCTTAAGAGAAGACGCAATACTCATAATGATAACCAAGAATTGAATGAGTACCTTAGTGGTTTAAGGCGGAAAGACCCAGCCGTGATAGTTAATGAGCGAAGAAGATTTGAAAGGCAAATGGCCTATGCTCTTGAAAATGAAAACTACGACCAGTACGAATCAATTCGTAATGAGGCTGAAGCAAAATTAGGCTTGGATATGGCTACCGAAGCAGCGCAAAGAGTTTTCACAAGCCACCTCATTTCACAAGCAGAAGAAGAACGAAGACTTAATTCAGTTGATGATAAGTACTTAGATGCTATTACCGAGGAACTGGATGAGGCTGAAATTAAAGACCAACAGAAAGAGCAGCCTCATGAAATGATTGCTCGTCAAAATCGGGAGGTGGAGGAAGTCGGTGGTCCTGAAAGGGACATTCGGCAATTAGTAAACCGTTACGAACGCGATTTTTCTAGCCCCCGAATATCCGGCCATAACTACAGAAACATGAGAGCCACGCCTTTTGAATTTCAAACGGAAATGATGATTCATCACATGCTTACTCCCAATGCTCCGGCTTTGAGCCTTCAAGAATTTCAACACCAAATGTCTGACCAATTAGGAGAGCGTGATACCCTAAATGTGGTGAACGCAGCCCGCTCCATGATAGACGAAATGAGCGATGCAGAACTGGAGCAGCGAACTAATTACGCAGAAGCAGGTGGGAGTCCGGGCGCTGCTGTTGAAGTGCTCGGTGAGTTTGAAGACGCCATGCTTCAACACATGCTTGAAATGTCTGACCCATCCCAACGAGACGGCTCACAGGCAAGCAACAACTTGGAAGAATTGACTAACGATGTTGGGGATTTGTTCGGTTCTAATGCTGCTAACATGATGCGTGAGCGTGCGATAGAGGCTCATTACGAAGCAACACGACTATCCCCCGACCATCCAGCGAGAATGTTACCGCAGGGAGAAGACCGTCTCCCCCCACATTGGCGAATACCCGGACAGAAGAATGTTGGCCCAGCAATAACTCAACTTGGTTTACAGGAATTTGACCGAAATAACGCTCCTTTAACCCCCGAACAAAGAGATGACATTCGCTACTTAGCCAACATTCTTCCGTCTAATGATAAAACACCATTCAAGCAAAGAGAAGCGCTCAACAGGCGAATAGAAGTAAGAGGGGGGCAGCGAGGCGGGCGAGGAGATTCATACACGCTCGTGGCAGATGATGAGAAGGGTAAATCATATCCAATCTCCAACATAGATGCCGCCACCAGTGGAAACCTTATCAGCAACCTTATGTCTCAAACAGAAGCCCCATTCTACCGTCAAAAAGGCTACCGAGACTTACTCATGGGGCTACTCAATGCTGGATTTAACATTAGGAGCGATAGCCGAAATAGTAATTATTCAAATCCCTTCCATGCTAATTTGATACAAAATCTACCCCCAAGGGTGAGTGCTACAGTTGAGAGAGGCGATAAAGAGTTGACTTTAGATGAACTTAAGCGACGACAAGCCATTATTGACCAAGGTGGGCCGCTTGCTCGGCGCTACGATGGTTATGGGTCGCGACACTCTTCGCTACCAATACGAACCGATGATAAAATCAATTATTCCGCTGATATGAGCCCTGTTTGGGGTGATTTGCGTCCCGACAGTGGTGCTTTGCCAATAGTGAATATACCCGAAAAAACCGTGAGCGATTCGCAACGCTCCCGTGCTGAATACAGTAAAGACAGGGATGATAATCAAATGACATTTAAATTACCCGGAGGCCGAATGCCAGCGCACCCACTTAGCATCGCACAGCGAGCCATGGGTATGAGTTATGAAAGGGGTGATGGTAGTTTGCTCCTACCGTTCAACTTGATGCACAATATGGGTCGTGGAAACCACGGACATTATGTTGACCGAAATGATGTTCCCTTCCCGTCTCCGCAAGATGGAATACCACCCTACACTGAAATAAATCATCTCATGACACCGGAAGATTACGAACAAGTGTACGGGTCCGCTCCTACTCGTGAAGAGATGAATATGGTGAGAGCAGCAAGTGAATTTGTCGGTAGTGCTGCACCCATCCCTCTTACACCTCAGCAAATTTTAGCCATTCAACAGTTGCCCAGCATGCCACCACCACCACAACCCGAAGAAAAAGAAGAAAGAAATATTTTTGATTTTGATGACTTAGGAGAACTTTTCGGTTGACGCAACAGTTAAGCGTTCTATAGACATGGGTATAGCATGGCGAGAGCGTTTGAGATAGCGTGGGCTGTTCTAAAAGCAGGGCCAAAAGACCCCGACCCCTACGACCCGTTCGCTCGTGAGGCTGGCGGCACAACCGGTAGAAATATGCCTTTGAGCGCAGGTCCTCCTCGTAAACAACGCCCCGACGGACGCCCACCAGCCACGCCTCGCCCCGGCTTCCGCACCCGTGAAGCGATGCCTATGGACGACCGTAGTGCTGAGCGCATGCAAGAAGAGTGATTTCCATGAGAGCGTTTGATGTAGCGTGGTCGCTTCTCAAAGCACTCCCCGGTGACCGTATGATTCAACCAAACCCCGACGATTACTTCTCGCATCAACAAACAGCACACCCGGCGATTATTGGTTTGATGAACCGTTTAAACGCCGAGCGTTCTGTCAACCCAATTACCCCCGAATTGATGGGTAGGCATGATACCGGACACCGTGGTCCCAAATCCCCAGCAGGTTTGCCTGTCATCAGTGACCCAAACCGCCATAGCCACGATATGACCGGGAAATACGGTGATGAGGGATATTTCCGCCCGTCAAATCTACATGAAAGAGGGACACCACATGAGGCATTACAAAACGCCATGCACTTCAGCACGGTTCCAATTTCAACTGGACGAGGTTTGATGAACCCACCTTACATAACAAGACGCGGCCTCCATCCCGAAGAAGTGGCGGTCGCTGGTTATGCTGCTGAGGATGTACCCATTAGTATGCGTGAGACCATTGGCAGCGACATTCCTTCATCAAGATTTAGAGATTTGATGAGAGCCTAACCGACAAGTTTAATTTCTACACCGCGCTCGGTCTGCACATGCTGTTGCCGACACTCTTTATCCTCTCATTTATCGCTGGCTTTGTGACCATTTGGTTGGCAACACCCGACCCCATGGACACCGTGATTTACATTGAAGACGAGGAGGCTTTCCACCAAGCCTGCTTCAACGGCATGCGGAGGGGCATCCAGTGAAGCCATTTGACACCGCTTGGGATTTGCTGAAAGAGTTGCAGCCTGCTCAACAGGATTTACCCGGCATGTCCGAAGAAGAGATGAGGCATTTTCAAAACATGCAAATGATGAGGGAAAGGTACACCCCTCGTGGAAACACAATGGACTTACCGAACCTTTCCAGCGCAGCAAAACCACCGCCCTTCTTTGGTGGCTTCCCCTCATTAGGAAACACCGACATTTACGAAACCCGACCGGATTTACAAATTGCTGACCTTCACCATCAAGCGGACTTTTCCCGTAATCCCGGTGATGCTCGGCGTTTTAGAGAGCAAGCCGCTGAACTTGAAGCAATTGAACCAGTAGCAGTTGAAAATCCGCAGGCTACTGTTCCAACTGATTTCACCCAACCAATTGATTTAGAAGAAATTCAGCGTCTTATAGACGAAGCAAATCGGCGTTCAATTGCCCCACTTTCTTACCGACGCAAGGTAAAGCCGTTCAGCGATGAAGAAATGAGTAGGCAATTGGCTGACATCAAGCGGTTTAGGAACAGGAGAGGAATCCAGTGAAGGTCTCCATCTACGAGGTTGGCCCTCGTGATGGACTCCAAGCATTGAGTGGTTTTGTCCCAACTGACACCAAAATCGCTCTCATTGATGCTCTTTACACCGCTGGTTTGAAACAAATAGAAGAAACCAGCCTCGCTCACCCCAAACTTGTACCTCAAATGGCCGATGCTGAGGCTGTTTTCAAGGATGGTAGCGTTCTCGTGATGAACAAGCGTGGTTTTGACCGGGCTGTTGCCATGGGAGCCGAAAAAATCAACATCGTTCTCTCTCCTTGCGAGACTTTCAACATGAAGAACATGGGTAAGACCCGAAGTGAACTCGTGTTGATGTACAAGACTTTCATGGACAAAACACCCAAGTCAAATGTGCGTGTGTACCTTAGCATGGCTTTTGGCTCACCGTTTTCCGGGCAATTCAACCCGACTACCATCATATCGTGCCTTCGTGATGCCAAAATGTTCGGCAACACCGTGGTGTTTGCTGACACGGTGGGAGTGGGCTCAACAAACGAAGTGGCCTTGTACGCTCAACTGGCAAAAGAAGTTGGTCTAAAAGCGGCCTTACACCTGCACCACAAAGGCGACGAACAACGAGCGCTTACGCTCGTGCGTGCCGGGCTGCTTGCTGGCATCACTGAGTTTGACTCAAGCATCGGTGGACTGGGCGGCTGTCCGTTTGTAGAGAGTAGCGGCGCAAACATCAGCACCGAAGGCTTGGTTGCTCACTTGCGTGCATGGGGTTTTGATTGTGGCGTGGAGTACGATGACCTCAAGCCAGCGCTCAGCATTGTCAATACAATTTTACGCACGCAAGACCTCCCCGCTGTATGAGCGGAGCCTTTGAAGCGGCATGGGCTGTGTTCAAATCGGATGTTCATATCCGTGGAGATGGTCACGCCGGGCATTTCAATCAAAAAGGTAAAATTGGCGATAGGTACGAAGGTGATTTGTTTATGGATGGGAGAGACATGCGAATGCACCCAGTCTTCGGATTAAGACGCACACCTTTTAATGAAAAAGGTCAGCGAATGAATAACCGATTTATTGACAAAGAGCCTACCCAATTTGATGTGTTGTCACCTTTTGAATTTAAAGATGGAAAGATGCAGTATTTAGGCGAGGACTTTGACACTCGTGGATTTTACCGTGGTGGTTCAATGCCCCGCCTTCAGCCCGACGGCTCCTATGTAGGTGTCAATCTCAGTGTAAATAGAGGTCATGGGCGAAATTTTAGAGATAAGTCTTTTGACGAAGCCGCTGATAGTTTCGCTAGTACCGCTGCGCATGAGAATGTTCACTATTTGATAGATGATGAAATAAAAGACTGGGCTCGGCAGCAAACTGGGTTAGAGGATGCACACAAGGTTGCCGTCGCTAAGAAAAAGGAAATAGAAGACGGCGGTGATTTTCCACCAATAGACGAATCAGATATATTCGCTGACATTGAAAGAGAAAATGCAATTAACGACGCTTTCGCTTCTACTGCTGAGGCTAAGGCGCTCAAAGAGGCTCAAGAAAGGTTTCAGACCTTAGGCTCCATAGGTCATGAGTCGGGCGCTTACATGCTAACTCCCAACAGGGGTTACGACAATTTACAGCAAGTCGCTGACCATTTAGCGCAAGCCCAAGACACCTATCCCGCTGGTGCGTACACTGCGGAAGGTGGACCGGGACTTTCAGCGCTTCACTCAGCCGGTCCAAGTGAAGACCAGTTGACATACCAGCAAAAACTGCAAGAGCAGCAAAATTCAGTAGGGGTGCAGTGATGTCTCCATTTGAAGCAGCATGGGCCTTGCTCAAAGCGGAAGCGTTCATAGGCGACCCCCAAGACTCCATGGGAGTTTTTGCCAGCAAAGACCGTGAAGGGTACCTTCAGCGCATGAATCCGCAAATGTACAATCCGGCTTCAGCCCGTTTCGCCGGGAGAGAGGTACCGAATCCAGCAGACGCACATCTTCACCTTGAAGAAGGCGCTAAACAGCACGCTGGAATTGGTGGTGGAGACTTCGGTATGGCATCAACAAATAATGTAGATTACTACCGTGGTGGTTCAATGCCCCGACCCGCTCAAAGTGGGAGGTTTGTCGGTGTCAATGTAGCCAACCCCGATTTTGATTTTGTGAATAATTTTGATACCGCTGTTGACAAGTTCGCTGAAACCGCTGCGCATGAAAACATTCACGACATGATAGACGAAGAAATCTCACCGTGGGCTGTACAACAAAGTGGGGTGTCAAGAATTAAACCAGTGTTGGACATTATGCAACAATCGGAACTGGCTGGCTTAACAGGTATGGACTACTGGAATAGGAATAAAGAACTCGCCCAAGAGACTGATACTCCTTATGCTCAAATGCGTGATGCTCACAATGCAGCGATGCACAATGCAAACAGATTACACGAGTTCGGACATGAGTATGGGGCGTTCAGTGCTGAGCGACCCGACACTACGCAAGAACAGGTGTACGGGCGAATGATGAATTACCCCGGCATTCAACCTTATGTCCAATTTGCCCAAAATCAAATGACGCCCAACCTCGCTGGTGGTTTCGGGCTTACTGGAATAGACCCAGCCCACTTACACACAGCCGACCCGAGCATTCACAATACCGCAACGCCTTTATGATGCGGCATCATCGCAAAGCATGATGGACCCGTTCTCTCAAGCGTTCAACCTGCTAAAAGCAGACCACCTCATAAACACCTATGGAGAAGACTTTGTGCTTGACATAATCGGGAAAGCCATGCCAGCAGACCCACAAATTGAGGCTCTACGGCAATTTGTTTTGATGAACGACGAAACCGAAGACCCCGAACTTCGTGCTGAAGTTGAAGCAGCAGTCAAGTACCTCACCGAGATTTCATCGGGCCGAGAAGCCCAAATGCCTCACATCCGAGGCTACCAAGAAGGTGGGCGGGGTATGACGACACCAACACCTGCATCCACCGGGCCTACCCCAGCCTCTTATCCCCGTGCTGAGGAAAAAGACATTTCAGCAAAGAGTCTTGAGAATGAACTTGCTAACCCTCGTATGAAAACCACTGGCATGCCCATGAATGTAAGGGGTAGTGCTGCCGAAAAATTCCACAACATGCAGCGTGGCAACCGAGACAAGCGAGCAGATGAAATCGCTGAGCAGAACATGAGGCCCGCCATGATGATGGACCAAGATGGTGAGTCGGATGACGATGAAAACTCCATCATGCCGCTTCGGTCCGTTAGTGCGCCGTTGACAGGCGCTGGTGGAGGTACGGTGGTTCCAGTGCGCCGACCAAGAGGACCTATGACTCGCCCAACAACTCGTGGTAGTGCATCACCGGACAATCCAATGGACCCGCCCAGCCTCGGCTCCGGTAAGCCCGACCCCGAGCGACCAAAGCCGTTTGGCTACGATGTCAAACTCGCAGGTACTCCAATTTCACAAGCCCTCGCCCACCTCGGTTTTTGAGGTGAGTAGATGAGCGAGCCAATCAACCTCGCTTGGCGCTTTCTCAAACAGGAAGAGCCCCGACCGATGATTGAGAGTGCTTATGATTACAGTGAGCCAGCATCTCTCGCTATCAATGAAATGATTAAGGGTCCGTGTCAAATGTGTGGTACCACTCAAGGACCATACTACGATGTCGGTTATCGGAACCCCGTTCACCCAAAACAAGATGTAATTTACACACTGTGTGAAGCATGTTTGGACAGATTCTCAAACAGTCTTGACACCTATGCTCCCTACAGTAAAGACATTGAATTGAAAGCGGAGCGCAACATGAGCCCCGAGGCTCGTCGTCATAAATTGGAGTACGATACTGAATATGAATCCAGTCCCGAGCGAGTCAAGTACCGAGAAGAACTCAATCGTGAGCGACACCGCCGAGGCATTTACGGTAAGAAGAATCACATGGATGTCAGTCACACTGAGGGTGGGAAGTTGACTCTTGAAGGTGAACATGACAACCGAGCACGCCATTTCAAAGAGCGAGGTACACTCCGAAATATCATGAAGTCAACAAAGGAAGACTTGGAAATACTACGCAATTTGCTTCAAGGCCCCATGGACGAACAGGACAAGAGGATAGGTAGCGCTATGGTTGGTATGCTAAATGAACGAGAAGAGATGGAGGGCAGTGACATTCACGAAGACCCAAAACACCACGATTTTTTCGGCGGCGTACATTTGTAAAGTGTAAAGATTGTATAGTGTATTGTTAATACTTTTATTATCTTGAATAAAAGTAAAGACAATACTACCTACTACCTTAACAACACTGTATTTTCGCAGCCGCCACCTTTAAGTTGACCTCAGTAGTGGCACAATCGGTGATAACATGGAAGACCAACACGATGCAGAAATTCATTTGATGGGACTTATCCTCGCACAAAGCGCTTTGGTAGGCGTAGCCGTCGGTATTTTTGATGCTGGTGTTTGGCTTGAAAACGATACGCATTGGCTTAACGGGTTTACTTACGCTATGGGTGCGTTCTTCGTACAGGGAATGGCGTATTACTTCTTCAAAATGTTCTTTGAGCGCACCATGCGAGAGCGAGCACGCCTCTCCCAAATGGACAGACAGCGTATGCAAAAGTCTCGTATGATGCAACAAAACTTTGATTCTCGCCGCTCCGAAATGGAACTTCGGATGCAAGAAGCACAACTTGAGCGTGAATTGCGATGGATGGAGGCTAACCCCGGTAAAATGCCTCCTTCTTGGGGCGTTCAAGGTGGCTCTCAATCAATGGTTGGTTATTATGACCAACAAGGTGGTGGCGCTTCCACATTTGATGCCTCTCGTATTCCTACACATCAAGCACAACCCCAGCAACCCTTATCGCTTGGCGTTGAAGAGGACAGTCCGTTGAAAAAAGACGGTACTCCCGATAAGCGCTATGCCAAAAAGGGTGAGTGAAGTGCATGGGTCGTATTTTCAAAACACCTTCGGACAATGCGACCGAGGAAACACTTCGTGCTATTCACATAGCAAATACCGTTGATACGACTTATGAGCGAGCATGGGGGTGGGTGAAAACCATTCTCGCCTCCTTCCTCACTATGTTGATTGTGAGTGGTTTTGAGTTCTACAATCCAAATGTCAGCATTTACGAAAACTCAGTTGATTGGTTCGTGGGAAAGGTTCACGACTTTCTCCTGTGGTTGAAGTGGTGGTAAGTTGGTAGAACCAGCGGGTACAGCGTTAGTTGGCGCAGCCGTTTGGGGTCAACATATTTTCAATTCATGGCGACCAAGGCGTGTTGGGATTTACGGGGCACCGATGGTGGGTAAAACAACTCTTGACCGCTACATGACGACGCCGGGTGAAATGGAGGCGATTTCCGATGAGGAGCGGACTACTCATTCTCGCTTGCTTGGTGTAGTTGGCCCCTACAAAATGCCCAAACCAACTCGCAAGCGCATAAGTTGGAACGGTGAGAAAAGAGTTGTTTATTCAAGCGATGTAGGTGGTCAAGAACGATTTTGGAATTTGTGGGTTGAAGACATGGTGGCTCGTAAAGTAGAGGCTGTTGTGTACATGTTTGATGAGCGAGCGTTCAAAGGAGGAGACGAGGGGCTACAGCAAATCGCTGGGTTCCGATACCTCGTTGACCGACTCATCAACCGAGACTATCGCTATCGTTCTTTAGCCTCACGAATCCGTGGGCGTCGCTACCATCCCCGTTTGATTATGCTGGTAGCAAACAAGGCTGACCGCTTCTTTGATGAGAATGCTTCCAAGTTGTGGCACGACGGTCGGATTGGTGAGCATAAGGTGTTTGACCCGTTTCGTGATGACCTCATCCGCCTTCAAAAAGCGGGCATTCCAACCAAGCGTTCATTCATGGCAACGCGCATTGGTTGGAATGTTGAAAAGACCATGTTAGACCTTTTGACCTCTTAAGCCACCTCAGCATAATCCTTTTACATGCTTTACACCTGCGTGAATGTATGGGAAGGAAGGCCACGGTCACCACGCTGCAATCAGCGGGGAAGCAAAACGGTAGCCTGCGCACAACTCTTCCAAAGTGGATTGTTGACCATTTCAATCTAAAAGCGGGTAGCAATATCAACTGGTGCTTCATGGTACAAGACGGTGAAGTAGCAGTAGTTATGACTCCAATTGAGGGTGAATGAAATGTACCGTCCGATGAATCAATATCAGTCTCTCTATCAATCAAACGATGCTCACCTTGCTATGTTGGCTGCACAAGGTAATGAGCAATTGACTCAAGCAGCGCTTAGCGAAATGGTTGCTGCTCAACAGGCGATGCAACAAGCAGGCGAGAGTCAAAACCTTGAGGTGCCAAAGGTCAACTTTTTTCCAAGCAATCACCATGACCCACGCAAAGCACGAAAGCGGGACATCAAACAGGCTTACCGACTTCTCAAACCTGCTAAGCGTTCACGACTAAGCCCACTGCGTTGGGCTGGAAACAAGTACCGCTACAACAAAGACACCGGTACTTGTGTTGTTGATGGTTGTGATTGTGCTGCTTTGATTAAACACGACAACCTGTACATGCGTATTTGTGATGAAGACACGGGGCGTAGCCTATGGGAGATGTACTGGCAAAACCCTGTAACTGGTCAGCCCGAGGCTTTCATCGCTCAAGATGGTGTCACCAGTGGGCGAAAAATGCGAGGTACTTATTGTCCCGAGCATCTCCACCTATTTCACCTACTCAAAAAATGGGAGACCGAGGAGGATAAACACCGTGAAATGAATCCTAATCGCCTCAAAGACAAGGTAAAGCGAGGTGTTTCAATTGTCACTGTACCAGTTTCTTCGGTGAGAAAGAAAGACCCACAACCAGCCATGCTACAAAAGTACGAACCGTTCTTTGCTGAGTTAGAAAGAGACGCTGGTAAAACCAAAGGGATTAGCATACTGAATTACAAAAATCCAGCCACTGGCGTGAATGATGTGACGATGATTGTGTTTGACCTGCGAATTTTCCAACAGGAATTGACAGCGCTAAATACGCCGACCGCTGATTTTCAAGCACTCTTACAACAAGAACAGCAGAACCTTGATGGTGAGGTACCACTTGGACAAGGGTGATGAGTATGTTTGGATTCAATCAAAATCAGCAACCCAGTGGTCTAAATCTCTCGGCTACCGGTGCCCCAAACGCTCAACCAATGCAGGGTTTTGGAATTGGCGCTCAACCTCAACAACAGCAACCCAGTGCTTTCATGGGTGGTATGGTTGGTGGTATGGGGATGCAACAACAATATGCTCAAGCGCAACAATACGCTCAACAACCCATGGTTCCACCAAGTGAAATGGAATTGATGAATGCTCTTCTCCAATCCCAAAATCCAATTCATCGTTTTATTGCTTCGGGTGGTCTTGCATCACTCATTGACCTTATCGCTACAACTACCAGTCTTACACTCATGAATGTCCTCAAAAATGCTACTTTTGCTATTGACGATGACGAGGGTGGTATGAAACTGGACATCGCTGCTTTACCGGACACTCTCAAAACATTGAGCGCTGAAAATGTCAGTGTGTTGCTGAATCAAATTGTAAGTAGTAGTCAACAAACACTCCAACAAGCCGACATGCAACGGCAACAAATTCTCGCCATGGCTCAACAATCCATGATGGGTGGTGCCCTTCAAGCAGCATTGGCTGATGAAGGGACGATGGAGAGAATTGGAGGCGGTATCGGAAGCGTCGCTCGCTCCTTTATGGGTCTGCCAAAACAATGAGGTGAAAACATGCAACGGTCATTTACAGAAGGTACTTATCAAGGTTTGAGCGATAGCAGTTTGAGCGTTTTCGCTCCTACTCGCTCAGTTATCACGGACATGATTATGGTTCAATTATTGAGTGTGATTCTATCGCTTGTATTATTGATGGTCTTCAAAGGCAATCAATTGGACACAAACGACATTTCACTCTTCTTGGTCGGTATTTTTGGCTCCAGTATTTTGCTTGGTAGCATCTACTCCCGTCTCACAAGTTGACCACTTACCTCTCGGGCAATCACTTGAGGGTGCCATCGCTTTGACTGGCATGAAGCATCCGCACGCTCTACACATGTGTAGTTTTTTGATGAACAACACACAATCTCTACATGTGTCAAGACGCTCCCTGTAGGTTTCTTTGTCCACACGATTCCCACTCACGATGTCTTTTGACGCTTTGATAATTTGCGGGGGCTTGACCCTTTGCCAGCGTCGGAACACAATTTCACCAGCAGGCTCATCAAGAAAAGGATTATGTTCAATGCCGCTTTAGAAGGACACATGGGAGGTGCGGAGCGTGTATCTAAACGGTCCTGTCCGTTCTGTCAACATCCCAGTCGTGATGAATTAGAGAAAGGTTTGTTGCTCGGTGAAATCTCATCTACTCAACTTGACAAAGACATGGGGTGGAGGCTTAACACAAGCGACCGTCATTTCCGTAATCACATGGGTCAGTTTCACATGGCTTCTAACCCGCAGTGCAAGGTTTGTTCACACCCGCAGCGGGCTGAATTTGAGCAAAGGTACTTCGCTGATGGTAGCGAATCCGAAATCATCGCTGTTGAGTTGGGTATCGCTGAATCATCGGTATATCATCACATGAAACACCATTTTCAACCGTTAGTACAAAAAGCCGCAGTTGCTGAGGTCAGCATGGTCGTAGGGAGAGAATTGGATGCACTCAAGTCAAATGTTGAACTCCTCAACCATAAGTTGTCCGAATTGCTCAATGAGGGGAGCGTTCATGAAGACGGATTCGTACGAGATGCAGTGTCCTTGCATAAAGAAGTGAGAGAGTCAATTAAAGACATTATGAAGATGCAAGATGACTGGGGGCCGACGAGTGAAAACGGCGAAATCCATAACACCATCAACATTCTCAAAGTTGAACTCGGTAAGGAAAGCCCCGATTCTTGGGCTCGTATTCGTGAGAAATTGATAGGACATGTAGAGGAGGAGTTTGTATGATGGCTGTTCCAGTGCCCGATTTGCTTCAAGTTGCTCACCCTGCTTACTCACTGACAGTGCAAAAGGAAGTGAGCGTAGAGTCCATCCCTTCGTTGATTGATTTCGCTGAGCGTGTTGTTGAGCGATTTGAGTTCTATGGAAGTCTTGAGGTCGCTCCTCAAGACCTCATGGTGATGATGAAGAATGGCTTCCTTCGTTTGTGTGAAAGCGATGAGCCGCATGAAGTTCTACCTATTCGTGAGTTTCTTCCTCGGTTGTTAGAAGAATTTGAAATGACCATGAACAGCATGTCCCGTGCCTTCCCTTCCAACCCACAAGTAAGTGCATTTTACACTTCGTTGTCCGATATTCTCTATGTTGCTTACGATGAACTAAGCGGGGGCGTTAATTGTGACTGAAGGAATGATGGGTCGTGGTTCGGACACCCGTATTTACGCACCTCGTTCCGAGTCTTCGCACATGTTTCGTGCAAACTATGAGGATGAGCGTACTCCTACTGGGCATGATGACCCCGCTGACAAAGAGAAGCGTATGGATAAGCGTCAAGCCAAAAAAGAGCGTGAGGAAGAGAAGGAGCGTTCTCTACGACACATCAAAGTGAGAGCCCATCACATGGGGTTGGATAAGCCCGAGAAAAAAGATGTTAGTGGAGGAGATACCCCCAAAGAGGATGAGGAGTTCAAACCCCGTACATCACCTGCTGAACCAACATCACCATCGGGTGCTGGTGGATTCATGACGAGCCTCGCTATGGGCGCTAAAGGGCCGGGTGCAGCGGCTGGACAACTCGTGCAAATGAGTGAACCAATGGAGCACGCTTGGAGTGAAATTCTCAAATCTAAACGCAGTGCTGAAAAGCGTCGTAAGAAGGAAGAATACGCCAAGTGGCGTCCATCCACCGGTCAGTTCAAGCGTCCTCGTGGTGGTTATACTGGTCGTAGTGGTACTTCGGCCCGAGCGAAAAACCTGTCTCGCCACCTTCCCATGGGTAAGAAGACAGGACTGATGAGACCACATTTGGCTGTTGAGATGTCTCACCGTGGTATTGCCAGCAAGCAACCAATGTCCAAAGACCCGCAAGCCTACGGTGCTTATCGTGGTTACCAAGAAGCGCAGAAAATCCAAGGTGGTGTGCCAAGTAAATTGCCTCGTCGTACTCCTTACGGTCAAATCAATGCGCCAAGTGGTCGTGTATTCGGTATTCGCGCTCCTAAACCTCGCTTGAAACCTATGCGAGCGCCACCAATTCAACCACCACGGATGCGAACGCCCCACCTCAACCGACCGAAAATGCCCAGTATGGTGACGATGAGTGAAGATGAAGTACAGGGTAGCGACCTGTTGAAGCGAGACATGAATCACTACTTGTTGGCTGAACTGCGTACATCGCTCAAAGAACTCCAAGACTTGATGCGTCGCAAGAAAGACAAGGACCGTAAGAGCAAGATGGCTAACAACATTGGTGCTGCTTCTACGCTACCCAACTATCCCGGTAACAATCCAAAGCAAACTTCTCGGAACGAGGGGGCGACTGAAGACGCTAAAAATGAGCCACGATACTGGGGTATGAACCCACGAGCAATAGTTGGACCGGGAAGCGGTGGTACACCATGAGCATCCTTGTCCGCAAAAGCGGCTTCCTGTTGCTCAAAGGGCATGGGAACTACGCTTATTACGGCGGGCAAGCACACTTGCTAACAGCACCTCCACCCGAAGCATTCAATCCTAACAAGGAAGAAGAGGATGTTCCGGCGTTTGCTCACTACGGTAATTCCAATCAACATCCGACTGTTGGGCACCTTTCAGTGGGAAATCTCATCCCCGGTAAAACACTGAGAGGTGGAGGGAAATACGGACAAACTGTTTATCGTGATTTTGACGGTAAAGACCATCACCATGGTATTGATGGAGTGATGCACCACATCGGGGAGATGCTGGAAAAAATGGGAGCGCTTGGTGCTCGCCACCCTCGTTTGGGTGAACTCACACCAAAGGCTCTTGTTCAACGGGCTATTGATGAGTACAATCGCACACACACCGACACAACAGGGCACCATCATTTACCCGATGTTGAAAGTGTAGAATGGCGGAAATTAAATGCTACACCTTGGAGTAGAAAAGACCGTACAAGTCCAAATCGTTCAGCCAATGGTGATTTCCCCACTTTACTTACAAATACAAGACCTCATCCTCGTTTGGGTACATTCATTGAATCCTATTCTATTCCGTTTTGGAAAGAGTTGAACGAGATTCTTGTGAATCAACTCAATATGAAGGAGGCTCAAAATTGGGAGTGGCTAACGCAACCTCACATTTCAATTGACGACTTGCACCCTGCTGGTCGCCGTCTCAAGGGGCGCGGTGATGGTGCTGTTGGTCCCGATGGGCGTCTTCCTAAATCACACATGCGTGATACTCCCGATGGTATCAACCACGACCAAGTACTTGGTCCTGTCAATTCGTGGGAAGTGCTACATCACACTCCCGACATGTTCCACTACAAGTTGAGTCGTCAACAAACAACCCCAGCGAACACCAAGAAAAGCGCAGTAGGGCATATCAAACTCGCTCTTCAACGCTTAGAGCAACAGGGGCTACCTGTTCCCGACACACCTGTACCCATCAATGTAGAGGCTACGGCTGGAGGAACCAATTATCAAATGGTCCCACTTAGTACAGCAGTTCGCTCCGAGGGTATGCTTAAGAATTTGATAGAAGAGTTGAGCGCTACTCAATCGTTAAACTTCTTGTTCGGGAGGATTATGGCTCGTGGTAAAAACGCTGGTGGGCCGGGTGCGAGGATGATGGGTCATTTGCTTGAACAGTACGGCGGAGACCCCGACGACCCCGACAGTAAAGGTCGCAACTTTAGTACGCTTGACACGCATGTAACTGGTGGTGCTCACATGCCTATTTCCCAAGAGTATTTCACTGGAGGTGGACGCCACCCTACGAGAGATGGAAGTACGCACCATACGGCTGCTAAACTCTACGCTAAGGCTCACCTCGCTGAGTACTCGGACGCTGACAATCTACGAGATTATCACCCCGAAAATCACGAGGTTGCTTCGGCTTTGGGTATTGACCGTGAAACCATTAAGGGTGTGGACCAACGAAGAGCGGGCGCACAAGCAATCGCTGACATGCTCGCTACCGCTTTTGGTCACACGCCACAAAGACCGTTGGTTGATGAAGAGTCCTTGCCATCCAATCCTCTCAGTACAGGTATGCTTTTGGGTTATCCCGAAGAGGGGCTTTCCCTACCCGAATACATTCCATTCATTTCACCAGTTGCACTCCCTCCCGTTGGCGCGACCCCGGCTGCGAACGCTCGCGGG